>Ga0310696_10000299_pt1 | contig 83188 bp, 56 predicted proteins | sample AusTroGonzalo_MG_4_FD_203885 | JGI IMG/M metagenome (GOLD analysis project Ga0310696, IMG submission 203885) | Bovine rumen microbial communities from tropical cattle in Woodstock, Queensland, Australia - Gonzalo_02 (v2) (version 2) | ecosystem: Host-associated > Mammals > Digestive system >...
ACAATAGCAGTAAAGGAAGGCGGAGGAACCGATCCTAACTATAACGCAAAATTGAGGCTTGCAGTCCAGAATGCAAAGGGTGTTAACATGCCTAAGGACAATATCGAAAGAGCTATCAAGAAAGGTGATCAGGACGGAGCAAACTTCATGGAAATCACTTTCGAAGGATACGCAGCTCATGGTATCGCTCTTTTCGTTGAATGCTTGTCGGACAACAACAACAGAACAGTTTCGTCGGTACGTGCAGCTTTCAACAAGTTCAATGGCACTCTCGGTACTAACGGATCTTTGAGCTTCTTGTTCGAACGCAAGGGCGTTTTCGAGATTCCAATGTCGGATTCTATCAGCATGGACGATTTCGAACTTGAAATTATTGACGCTGGTGCAGAAGACATCGAAGCAGATGAAGAAACTATAACCGTAACTTGCTCGTTTGAAGATTTTGGCAACGTAAACAAGAAGTTGGAAGAAATGAACATTGTTCCTACTTGTGCCGAACTCAGAAGAATCCCGAACGACACCAAGGTTATTTCTGCAGATGATGCAAAGGGCGTTTTGAAGCTCATAGACGTTCTCGAAGACGACGACGATGTTGTAAACGTTTTCCACAATATGGAAATGACGGACGAAATCGTTGCTGCAATGGAAGAATAGGATATTATTTCTTTAAAATAGTGAGGTCGGAAATACAAATCCGACCTTTTTTATGTAATCCATCGCAACGCATTGCAAACCCTTGCAGGGAATAATGTATAATTGTTGGTATGTAATCTGATGTCGCCGTTCTTCGGGATTTGCAATCACGAAGATGAGAATATAAGGATATTTTATCCGTCAGACACGAAACGTTGTTTTAGCTATCGAAATCCAAATTTTTATTGCACATTAGAAAAACAATGCGTATATTTGTGACGAAATAATTTAAAATGTTGAGCCATGAAAAAAATAGTTTTAATATCATTACTTGTTGTAGCAATAGGACTGATGATGTTTGTTGGATGCGAAGAACCTGAACCGATTATCCCGAACGAAGAGCAGCAGCATCATGGGGGAGAAGATTCGCTGATAAACCAGCAGGGTGATACGACGATAAATGATTGTACGGAATATTGGGATACTTTTCCAATGATAATACCAGATGAAAATGTTACAACCTATCTTGATAGCCTTTTCTCGTGTGGCAATGTTGGCATTACATACGAAGTTATTGGATCAGACACGGTATATTCGTACGCGACGGACACAATTGTCGCAGTTATTCATAACAATAGTGATTTTGAGAGAATTGGAGGAAGTTTGGACATAGATTTCTCTAGATATTGTATTGTGTATGGTAGAATTATGCCAATACATTCTAATGTGGAAATTTCGTTTGATATTCGTCAATGTCCCATTACATCTGAAGTAGAGTGCGTTGTACATAAAAGGGAAATGCCAGATACATGGACTTATGTTTTCCCCAAATACTTTTGGGGTATGTATGATTCTCATTCGTTTGAAAGTCTTGACACTATACCAGTTATGATTGAAAGTACGAATTAAAACAACTGTCCTTCGGGATTTGCAATCACGAAGATGAGAATATAAGGATATTCTATCCGCTAGATATAAAGCACCATCTTTGTTTATTTGTATTTAATATTTTGATTTATAATGATTTATGTGGTTGTATTATACTAAGCCCAACATTTTTTGAAAAAAAATTAAAAAACATTTTGTCATGTCGTATTGATGCACTATTTTTGCAGTCCCAAAACGATGGGAACGTTGGTCCGATCGTCTAATGGTTAGGACGTCAGATTTTCATTCTGGTAATCGGGGTTCGATTCCCCGCCGGACTGCGAGATAGAAGGCAAGTGTTTTAATTAAACGCTTGCTTTTTTCTTTTGGCTGCACATAAAATTTTGGGGAACTAGTAATAGCCATGTCTGGTGTTTGCATTTATAGTACAAATGTGTTTTGCAGTATATTTTTTATGCTTGTTTCTATATGAATAATTAAAGAAAACTTGCGTATTCTATACATTTTATTATTTTCGCAGCATGAAAAGATTGTTGATATTGTTTTTATCGTTCATATCTGTTGAAATATTTGCGCAGAATGAGACAAGAACTCCAATAGATACTTTATCCACCAAAGATAAGTATGTTAAGATTTTGATTTACAATGATATGACATGGGATTCGTTGTCACTCCCAGCACCAAAGCATGTTAATTCTGAAGTTTATGCATCCGACTGGAAAACAAACGACCATAATGCTTATAGGAATTTTGACATTTCTACGCTTCCAGATACAATAGTTTTGGCATTGGTTGAGGATTTGTCGGATTTTTGTATGCCGCGTCAGGGTTTTGTTTTTTCGAAGTATGGAATGCGTCATGGTCGAGCTCACACTGGTAGCGATATTCCTTTGCATATAGGTGATACTGTCCGTTCCGCTTTCGAGGGTAAGGTGAGGTTTGCCGGTGATTGTGGCGGATATGGCAATCTTATTGTAGTCCGTCATGCCAATGGATTGGAAACTTATTACGGACATCTGTCGAAGATTCTTGTACAGGAAAACGAACCTGTTAATGTTGGTGAAGCTATCGGATTGGGAGGAAGTACAGGACATAGTACGGGTCCGCATCTTCATTTTGAAACAAGGTATAAAGGTTTTCCTTTCGACCCTGAAACAATTGTAAGCTGGCAAGATTCTTCGTTGAGGTGCGATACTTTGGTTTTGCCTCGAAACAAACTTAATTCAACATCCAGATATGGTTCTTCTTCGTCGGGATCTGCTGTGGCAAGTAGCGGTGGAGGCACGTGGCATACTATCCGCCAGGGCGACACATTGAGCGCAATTGCACGCAGATACGGTACTTCTGTAAGTAAGATTTGTTCCCTCAATAGCAACCTTACTGCAAATACAGTCTTGAAACTAGGGCGTAAGATACGTGTAAAATAGCATGTTAGCACTTGCGGTTGGGGAAATGAAAAATGTTGGAATATTTTTCAACAGAATTTTGTGGATTGAAAAAAAAGATATACCTTTGCCGTCCAAAAATTAGTAAGAATAATTAAAAGTTAAATACAATGAAAAAGGGAATACATCCTGATAAGTATCGCTTGGTAGCTTTCAAGGACATGTCTAACGAAAACGTGTTCATTACAAAGTCAACTGCTAACACTAAGGAAACAATCGTTGTTGATGGTGTTGAGTATCCTTTGTACAAGCTTGAAATTTCTAATACATCGCACCCGTTCTACACAGGTAAGATTAAGCTTGTTGATACCGCTGGTCGTGTTGATAAGTTCCGTAACCGCTACCAGAAGCACTTGGAACAGCGTGCAGCTGCAAAGAAATAGTAGTGTTTCTTATTGGACTTACAGGATAGGGAATACCAAATTTGGCTTTCCCTATTCTTGTTTGCACATAATCAAATTAAATATATGTATATGAAAAATTGGTTTTTATTGTTGTTTATAGTTTTATTCGGTATGGTATCGTGTAACAATAGTTCCGATGCTAATGCAAACAAGAAAGAATCGGAACAGCAAGTTTCTGAATCAGGAGATAATAATATGAAATCGGAAAAGCAGGTGTCAGAAGCAGGAAACAAAGTCGTTGAATGCATAATGAGCCGCAGGAGCATACGTGCATACAAGCCCGAACAAATAAAGGCTGAGGAGTTGCAGACAATACTTGATTGTGGAATTAATGCACCAAGCGCAAGAAATTCGCAGCCATGGGAAATTCGTGTAATAAGGGATAAGGAAACAATTGAGAATCTGAACAAGGCTGTTATCGCTGACATGATACAGAGACGTCCGGAAGCAAAAGGACGTTATTCTGACGAAAATGCGAGTGTTTTCTTCCATGCTCCTACATTGCTTGTTGTTGCGTACGATACAACTCAGTATTGGGGAATGAGCGATTGCGGTATGCTGGTACAGAACATTTTGCTTGCTGCCGAGTCTATGAATATAGGTTCGTGCGCTGTAGGTTGCTGCCGCGAATACATAAATTCCGATTCTGCTGCCGACTTTGTAAAATCGTTGAACCTTCCCGAAAACTATGAGATATATCTTACAGTTACCTTAGGTTATAAGGATGAAGATCCGGCTGCCAAGACTCGTGACGATAAGAAAATTGCCTATATGGATTAAGAAAAGGTTGAAAAACTAAAAAGGCTGTCATGCTTGCGAGCTCGACAGCCTTTTTTGTTTCGATTGACGAGATGAGTACAATGCCTGTATAAATGTTTCACGTTTCAATGGCTACGCCGTTTCTCGTTTCACGTTTCTGGTTCAACGTTTAAAGTTTCTACGGCTGACGCCGTTTCAATGGCTACGCCGTTTCACGTTTCTATGCCTGCGGCGTTTCAATGTTTCTCGTTTCATGTTTCTGGTTCAACGTTTAAAGTGGCTTCGCCGTTTCTGAGGCGCAATGAATTGCGCCTGTACAGAGGGGATGAGGCGTTTCTGTGCCTGCGGCGTTTCTAAGTTTCAATGGCTTCGCTGTTTCACGTTTCTGGTTTCTATGGCTGGCGCCGTTTCTGGGTTTCAGGTTTCAATGGCTAAAGCCGTTTCTAGTTTCAATGGCTGACACCGTTTCTGGTTCAACGTTTAACGTTTAACTTCGTTGAGGGCTTCGCCGTTTATGGTTTCACGTTGTCACAAAATAGGGGAAAAGGCTCTTAATGAGGGTTGTCTAATTATTGCAAATCGTGTTAAACTCGTCAAGTGTCAGCACATTAAGTTGTGGAAACGGAATTTGCTTAAGGCAGTTGAAATGGTTGTCTTCGGTAACAATATAATCGGCACCTGCTGTAATAGCGCAATCAACAAACTTGTCGTCGTCCTTGTCAATGTCGGCAAGCAAATGGAAGTGATAGTACGACTCTCTGTATAACGTCAACGGATGTCTGGCAATGGCTTCGACTACATTGTGCGCTATTTCTGGGGTGGTGTACATTGCCAGTATTTCCTCATACTCGGATAAAATCTCATTACTTACGCATAAGCGATACTTGCCAGCAAGAAAATCTGTCCATATCTTATGGTACATACTTCTTGAAGGCAAAGCTTGAATTAGGCAGTTGGTATCAAGTACTATGTATCTCATTGCCAATCAGAGTGTGTTATAAGGTGTACGAAGATGCTGTCCGCGCAACTCGTCTAGTTTTTTCTGGTCGAATGTTCCTTCGTCCCACATCTTGTCAATATCCCTCTGCGCACGCTCTGCAAAGAAATGCGAAAGTATCAATCTCAACTCGTCCAAATCTTCCTGAGAAGTGATGTTGGCCGCTGCGTTCATCAATTCCAATTGTGCCATTTGTGAGTAACTCATAATCTTTTGCATTTAGTTTATATTGCAAAATTACATTTTTTTTCACAAGCGACAATATTTGCAGTTTTTTTCTCCCTGAAGATTCAAGGATTTTATATGGCTTCGCCGTTTAAGGTTTCTGGGTTTCATGTTTCAATGCCTACGGCGTTTCAATGGCTTCGCCGTTTCTGAGACGCAATGAATTGCGCCTGGACAGATGGCTTTGAGCCTTTTCGCGTTCTTGGCGTTCAAATCGTAAATTCCTTTGCTTTTGCCCTTTCAGGGCGCGGTTGTTCGTCCATATAGGTTTGAGGTGTTGCCTCAACCTATTACGCTCGTTGGGCTTTCAGCCCGCGCAATTCTAGGAAAAAGTTGTCCTTGTTGTTATATTTGTCTTTAATTTATCGTAACAGTTTGGAATTCAGTTCGTAGAACACATTTACTTCTTGTCGTTCAATCTAAAATCGTAATTCGTAATTCATAAATCCCCTTGCATCTTGTCGGCATCAATCTAAAATCGTAAATCGTAAATCCCCCTTGCATCTTGTCGGCATCAATCTAAAATCGTAAATCGTAATTCGTAAATCATTATTTGTTTCCGTCCAGCATAATAAACGCTGCCCAGTACCTCGGGTTTTCGAACCCTGCAGTAGTCTTTACCTTGTTTTGTGCTGCAAGGAAGGCTTCGCGCTTGGTCATGCCTTTTGTAAGGTTGGAATAGAATTCTGTCATCATCAGTAGGGTGGCATTGTCGTCAACCGGCCAGAGGCTCATGATTATGGTACGCGCACCTGCCTTCTTGAAGCCGCGTTGCAAGCCGAACACGCCTTCGCTGGAAATTTCACCCAAGGCTGTCTGGCAGGCCGAAAGTACAACCAAATCGGTCTTGCGCAAGTCCATCTGGCTGATTTCCTTGGCAGTGAGGATGCCATCTTCAACGCCTTCGGGGATTGGTAGGTTTTGCCAAGCATAGTTTGCTCCCGACAGCATAAGTCCCGACTGTATAAGCGAGAAGTCGCCCTGCAATTTTTCATCGGTGGGCAGGAAAAATCCGTGGGTTGCAATGTGTAATACTGAAATATCCTTACCCGACAATGCCTTGAACGATTCCTCGTTTGCCTGCGAACCTTCGTATAGTGTTGTCGACATTTTCCCTTTCGACTTTAGTGTACTCACAATGTCTTCGACCTCTGTCTTTGTGCCAGGCAAATAATTTACACTTCCATGCTCCTCTTCTTTGTTGAATGCGGCAAACGAAGTATAGCTTGCGCTGCGGGTTGAATATCGGTTACTCTCACGTTTCATGGTTGTGGTGTCGCTATCGTAGTAGATGCCTCCGTAAAGTGTTGAAGTGGTCATCGGTTTTACTGCGTAGTCCATAGCAAGGAAGCGAGTGGATGACACACGGTATATCTCGTATTTGTCGGAGATGAGTTTCCCTTCTCCTATTGGAGCATACTCGATGGCCACCTGATGCAACATTCCCGTTGGTGCAAAATATATGCGCGGATTTTCAGGAAAATATTTTTCCATAGGTTTCCAAAGTGCCCTGTATAATTCGGTAGATTCGTAAATTCCCTGCCGCTTTGCCGAAACCGACACTGCCCCACGGTTTTCGTCGTCGGCTGGTGTCTCTGTTCTTGCCGGAGCTACACCACGAATCATCTTTTGCAGTTCGTACTGATTGAAAAGCGGCACGCATACTGGCGCTTCCATGCCCTTTGTAAGCACAAGTGCAACATACCATGTCGTATCTTTCTTGATGTAACTGGAAAATTCAATTGCGACATCGTTGTTTTTCAGTGACTTTTGCACTTCCTTCCAATCTATTTTTATGAAATGCGTTACATCGCCAAACTCCTTGCAGTTTTCCATAACGAGCCTTTCCTTTTTCCTTATCTCGTTTTCAAGCGAATCGCAGTTGTATTCACGGTTGCCGGCAGGTTTGTCAAGTTCCTTGTTAAGTTGCATCTGCATGGTTTTCATCGCTTCGTAATCGGAAATCAGTGAATTGTTGCCGCTTTCCATAATTATGTTTGTCACGCTGATTTCAGAGGCGAGCAACAAACCTTTGGTTATTAGTTCTACATCATACGATGTTTTTGTAGCCATGGTGTCGTTGGGCAATTGTGACATATATATAATGTTGCATTGGATATATTGCCTGTTGGCATTCCAGTATGCTTCGCGCTCGTGGGCAGTCATAAATGAAAAGTTGCGGCTCAGATGGCTTTTGTGCTTGTCGATGGCAAGTTTATTTATCTTTATGGCATTTGCGTAGTCTCCCATTTGGTAATATGTGTTGCCCATATTGGTTAGGTCTGTTGCATATTGGGGGTGATTCTCGCCAAAAATTCTTTTTGTTATTTCCAGTGCTTGCGTAAAACATTTCAATGAATTTGGGTAATCTTTCAGATGCTTATATATAATTCCGATATTATTAAGCGATAATATATAACTGGGATGTTCTTCTCCGAAAAATTTTTTTATGACTTTCATTGCATGCTTATGATATTCCAACGCATCTTCATATTCTTTCATATCAACAAACAAATTGCCTACACAAGACAACGACCTTGCAAATTGTGGATGATACTCGCCGTATATTTTTTCCTTTACTTCCAATGCTTTAATAAGGTATTCCGCTGCGTTTTGGTAGTCGCCCATTTTATTATAGAGCAATCCAACATTATGAAGCGACATAGCATAGTCGGGATGTTCTTCCCCAAGCGTCTTTTTACGTATTTCCATCGCCTGTAAATTGTATTTCAAGGCATTCTGGTAGTCATCCATATTCAGATAAGTAATGCCAATGTTACTAAGCGCAGATGCGTATTCGGGATTATTCTCTCCATAAAAGCCTTTACGGAAATCCAATACTTGCGTATAATATTTCAGGGCAGTCTGGTAGTCGCACAGATCATCATATACCATTGCAATATTATTAAGCGAAGATACATATTCGGGATTATTCTCTCCATAAAACTTTTTCCGAATTTCAAGCGATTGCGTATAATACTTCAAGGCATTCTTATGGTTTCCCATTTCTTTATATGCAATGCCGATATTGTTAAGCGGTATAGCACACTTTATATGTTCGTCTCCATAAATCTTTTTGTATATTTCCAGTGTCTGCATAAAATATTTCAGTGCGGTCATGTAGTCGCATTTATGATTATAAATAAGACCGATATTATTAAGTTCATTTGCATAGTAAGGATGTTCCTTTCCATTTGCTTTCCCTATTATTTCCAATGCAAGGTTATGATACATCAAAGCATTCTTGTAATCTTCCATGTCAAGATATAAATTGCCTATAGTGCTCAATGCTCTTGCATAATCTAAATTGTTTTCGCCCCAAAACTTTTTTATGATTTCCGATGCTTGGGTATAATATTTCATTGACTCCTGAAAGTTTGCCATTTGCCTATACACGGAACCAATACTTGTAAGCGATAAGGCATAGTCGGGATGTTCTTCGCCCAGTGCCCGCTTGCGAATGTCGGCGGCCTGCATATAACATTTCAAAGCGTTCTGATAGTCAGCCATATTCAAATAGTCGTCGCCAATATTGTTTAGTTTTTTAGCATATTCGGGATGATTCTCCCCATATACCTTTTTGCATGTTTCTAATGCCTGAACAAGATATTTCCTTGAGGTCTGGTAATCGCCCATATATTTATAAGTGACTCCGATGTTATTCAGTGAATTTGCATAGTCGATAGAATTTTCGCCGCACGCCTTCTTTCTTATCTCCAACGTCTGCTGGTAATATTTTAATGCACCGGAGTAATCATCTTTCAATAAAAATATATTACCTATATTGTTAAGTATATTTGCATATTCGGGCGAATTTTCGCCTTTGTTTTTCCTATTATAGTCCAGCACCTGCTGATAATATTTCATTGCAGTTTTATAATCTTCCAGACCTTCATAAACGGCACCGAGGTGATGCAATGATTCAAAGTAATCGGAAGAATTCTCGCCAGGAGTTTTTTTTCTTATTTCCAGTGCCTGCTGGTGATATTTCAACGAGGTCAAGTAGTCGCCAATATAATAATATCCAGCTCCTATGGCACTGAGCGCTTTTGCATAATCGACAGGGTTGTCTTCGGCTCCTTTTGTCGTTTTGAGAAAATATTTCAAAGAGTTATAGTAGTCGCCCATGTCGAAATACAGGTTTCCGATTTTGCTGACGGTCTTCGAATACTCTATACTATTATCTCCGATTTTCTCCTGTATTTCTTCAAGTTGAGTTATATACTTCATTGCGTTTGGGATGTCCTTTGTGGCATAATATGCGTTGCCCACCATGGTAAGAGCCGATATGAAGCCTCTATTTTCTTCGCCGTATAAGGTTTTCTTCATTTCCATTGCAGGAACACTATATTTCAATGAGTTTTGATAATCCTCAAGAGAATAATACGAATATCCTAACATGGTAAGAAGATCGGCATATTTGGCAGGTGTCTTGTCGTAGGTGTCCACTATAGGAAGGGCATATTTCAATGCGGTTGTGTAGTCGTCCATTTTGTAATACATTAAGCTGATGTTGAAAACATTCTGTATATAGTCTGGATTATTCTCTCCAAGAGTGTTTTTTTGTACTTCTCCCAGTTTCGTGAAATATATCAATGCGTTCGGATAGTCTTTTATGGTACAATATGTAGATGCTATGTTGGTCAATGTCGATGCGTAATCGTTATTGTTTGTTCCAATTGTCTTCTCCTTGACTTCCAGAACCTCCAGATAATATTTGATAGTGTTTTGATAGTCTTGCATTTCCTTGCAGATGGAGATAATGCTATTTAGTGTTTTCATGTAGTCGGTGTGTTCGATTCCTACTACTTTTTTTCTAACGTCCAACGCTTGAACTAAGTATTTCAAAGCATTCTGGAGCTCATTCATATTTTTATATTCAAGACCAATCTGACTGAGCAGTGCCGCATATTTAATATTTTCAGTTCCATTGAGACCTCCATATACGTCCTTTGCAATGATGTAATTATTCACGGATTTCTGATGCTCACCGTTTTTTGAATAAGCGTATGCCAAATTGTAAATTGCCATGGCATAATATGAGTTGTTTCCATTATCAACCTTCTTGGCAAGTTCAGCGGCTTCGCTATACTTAGCAATTGCATCTTTGTAATTTTGGACATTATAATAGCTGTCGCCAACTTTTTTTATGGAGTCCACCATGTGGTATATGGCGGTAGCATCGTTTTGCGAGAACAGCAGGTTGCACAAAAGTGCGAGAATTGTGAGTGATAATATTTTCTTCATGGCGGTTAAGTTTCTATGGCTGCGCCGTTTCTATGTTTCTAGTTTAATGTTCAACGTTTAAAGTTTGGTTTCTTGTTGAGTCGTGGCGCGCCGCGACCGTACTAAGTTTTAATGTATATAAGTTTTTATGTTTCAAGTTTCTGGTTTCTAAGTTTCTAGGTTTCTGTGGCTTCGCCGTTTTTGGGTTTTCGGGGCTTGAAGGCTAACAGTCTTGCAGTCTAACGGTCTGGCTGGCTGTCAGACAGGTCTTCTGCTCGACAGTTAGACTTTTAGCCTTTTCTTCTTTTAGCCTTTTAGCCCCCAAAAATAAATCCTTTTGCATCTTGTCATTCAATCTAAAATCGTCAATCTAAAATCGTAAATCATTTATCGTTTCCATCCAGCATTATGAACGCTGCCCAGTATCTTGGATTCTCGAAGCCTTTGGTTTTCTTTACCACGCTTTGTGCTGCATTGAAAGCTTCGCGCTTCGACATTCCTTTGGTTAGATTAGTGTAGAATTCAGTCATCATCAGCAGTGTAGCATTGTCGTCAACTGGCCAAAGGCTCATGATGATGGTGCGCGCACCTGCTTTCTTGAATCCGCGCTGCAATCCGAAAACGCCTTCGCCTGTGATTTCACCGAGCGCAGTCTGGCAAGCCGAAAGCACCACCAAGTCGGTGTTGCGCAAGTCCATGAAACTGATTTCCTTGGCGGTGAGAATGCCGTCCTCAACATCTTCGGGTAGTGGCTGGTTCTGCCAAGCGTGGTTTGCTCCCGCCAGCAGAAGTCCCGACTGTACAAGCGACTGGTCGCCCGAAAGCTTTTCGGACGATGGCATGAAGAAGCCGTGAGTAGCGATGTGCAATACGGAAATGACGCTGTCCGAAAGAGCCTTGAACGATTCTTCGCTTGCTTGATTGCCTTCGTATAGCGTGGTGGAAATATTCTTTTTCTTCATCTTGTCGGCGATGACCTCGACTTCTTTCTTTGTGCCTTGCAGATATGGCAATGAAGCATGGTCTTCGCCTTTGTTGAAATCGGCAAACGAAGTATAGGTTGCACTACGGTCCGAGTAACGTTCGCTTTCTTGCTTCATTGTGGTGGTGTCGCTGTCGTAGTAGATGCCGCCATAGAGGACTGAATTTTCCAACGGATTTGTAGTATAGTCCATAGCAAGGTAGCGCGTGGAGGATACTCGGTACATTTCGTACTTGTCCGAAATAAGTTTGCCTTTGTCAACTGGAGCATATTCAATGGCAATCTGGTGCAACATTCCCGACGGTGCAAAGTAAATTCGCGGATTTGCGGGGAAATATTTCTCCATCGGCTTCCATATCATTTCGTATAGCCCTGCTGATTCGTATATTCCCTGGCGTTTTCCAGCAATTGCGGTTGCGCCACGGTTTTCATCGGTGGCTGATGTTTTGGTATTCGTAGAAGTACCACCGCGCTGCAGTTTTTGCATTTCCGACTGCTCGAAAAGTGGAACGCATACAGGGGCTTCCATATTCTTGGTAAGGACGAGTGCCATGTATATTGTTGTGTCATTTTTTGTAAAGTTCGAAAATTCAATTGCAACATCGTTGTCTTTAAGCGAATTTTGCACTTCTTCCCAGTTAATTTTAATAAAATGTGTTACATCTCCGAACTCCTTACAGTTTTCCATAATGTGGCGTTCTTTTTTTTGTATTTCTGCTTCAAGCACATCGCATTTGTAAGCACGTTCTTTAATAGGCTTTTCGAGTTCCTGAACGAGTATTTTATGCATATATCTCATTGCCTCGTATTCTGAAATGAGCTCTTGGTTGTCACTTTCCATTATTATGTTGCTCACGCTTATTTCCGAAGCAAGGAGCAAACCTTTGGTAATAAGTTCACTGTCGTATGCTACTTTTGTAGCGAGAGCATTGTCTTGTGCGTTGTAGGCATAATTAATATTTTGAGAAAAATAATTGTTATGAGCGTTCCAGTATGCTTCACGTTCATGTGCGGTCATAAAAGAAAAATTCTTTATTAGATTGCTTTTGCTTATATCTGTAGCTTGTTTGTTCGCATTTATGGCTTCTGTGTAGTTGTTCTCTATAGAATGCGCTAACCCAATGTTTCCTAATAGTTTGGCATACATGTAATGGTCTTCTCCGTATGCTGTTCCTATAATTTCGAGTGCCTGATTATAATACTTTAATGCATTTTTGCCATCACCGGCTGCGGTATAAACTGTACCGATATTGTTCAACGACTTTGCATAATCTGGATGTTTTTCTCCCGAAACCTTTTTGTAAAGACCGTTTGCTTGTGTATAATATTTTATGGCGTTTGGATAAACGCCCATGCATTTGTATACGTTTCCGATATTGTCTAACGAAGCTGCATAATCTGGATGTTCTTCCCCGATAGTGCTTTTTTGAATTTTAAGCGCTTGTGATAGATGTTTAAGGGCATTCTGGTTGTCTCCCATTTTATTGTAGATATTGCCAATGTTAACAAGTGACCTTGCATAGTCATAATTATTTTCTCCCGATTTCTTTTTTATGGTCTCTAGTGCCTGTTGCATATATTTCAGTGCATTGTAGTAGTCTCCTATTTCTCCATACACTATACTGATGTTGTTCAGGGATGCGATGTAATCAGAATGTTCTTCGCCGAGTACTTTTCCCCTGATTTCCATTGCTCGCAAATCGTATTCCAGTGCTTTCTGGTAGTCGCCCATATCGCAATAAATAAGACCAATATTGCTTATAGTTGTTGCATCTTCAGGAAGTTCATCACCATAAAATTTGTTCATTAAAACATGTGATAGTGTGAGAAATGTCAGAGCTCTCTGATTGTCACCAATACTATAATATATCATTCCAATATCGTTTAGCAATCCCGTATATTTCAAATCATTCGGATTGTATATGCCTAATGCTTGGTTGATATAATTTAGTGCATTCTCGAAGTTCCCCATATTCAAATATGTATAGCCTATATTTTCTAGCAATTCTGCATATTCTGTATTTTTTTCGTCAAGGACTTGTTCTGTTATTTCCAATGCTTGAAAAAAACATTCTAAAGCATTCTTGTAGTCTCCCTTACTATTAAATATCGTTCCAATATGCATATACAATCGCGCTTTATCCATGTTGTCACCATTGATAGCATCTGATGCCTTTTTTAAATAACTTGCAGCTTTTTTTTCATTTCCCATATCGGAATATACACAACCAATAGTAGCGAGGGATTTGGCATATTCGAGATTATTTTTGCCTAGAATCTTTTTTTTGCCTTTCGCCGACTGTTCATAATAAATCAACGCATAATGGTAATCGCCTATTTGATAACATGCATCGCCTAAAATGTCATACATTTCAGCATTGAATATTTTTTCTGGTTTCTCGTTTTGCGAGAATGATACGCAGTACAAAAGCACAAAGAAAACTAATGATATTAACTTTTTCATATTATATTTGTTTATCTGTTTCAAGTTTCTAGGTTTCTAGGTTTCTGGGTTTCTTGTTGAGTCGTGGCGCGCCGCGACTGTACTAAGTTTTTATGTATATAAGTTTCTATGTTTCGAGTTCCTATGCCTGACGGCGTTTTTGTTGAGACGCAAAATTTTGTGTCCGTACTTTCTGTGGCTGCGCTGTTTCTAGGTTTTCGGGGCTTGAAGGCTAACTGTCTTTTCAGTCTAACGGTCTGGCTGACTGTCAGACAGGTCTTCTGCTCGACAGTTAGACTTTTAGCCTTTTCTTCTTTTAGCCTTTTAGCCCCCAAAAATAAATCCTTTTGCATCTTGTCATTCAATCTAAAATCGTAAATCGTAATTCGTCAATCATTTTTCGTTTCCATCCAGCATTATGAACGCTGCCCAGTATCTTGGGTTTTCAAAGCCTTTGGTTTTCTTTACCACGCTTTGTGCTGCATTGAAAGCTTCACGCTTGGTCATGCCTTTTGTAAGGTTGTTGTAGAATTCTGTCATCATCAGCAGTGTGGCATTGTCGTCAACTGGCCATAGGCTCATAATAATGGTACGAGCACCTGCTTTTTTGAATCCGCGCTGCAATCCGAACACTCCTTCGCCTGTTATTTCGCCAAGTGCTGTCTGGCAGGCTGAAAGTACAACCAAGTCGGTCTTGCGCAGGTCCATAAAACTGATTTCCTTGGCGGTGAGGATGCCGTCCTCGATGCCTTCGGGAATAGGAAGGTTTTGCCATGCATAGTTTGCACCCGACAGCATAAGTCCCGACTGGATTAGCGACTGGTCGCCTTGCAATTTTTTGTCGGTAGGCAGGAAGAAGCCGTGTGTGGCAATGTGCAATACTGAAATATCCTTACCCGACAATGCCTTGAACGATTCCTCGTTTGCTTGTGAACCTTCGTATAGTGTTGTGGCTATCTTTCCTTTTTTCAGTGTGTTTATTATGTTATCAACTTCAGTCTTGGTGCCGGGAAGGAAATTGACGCTTCCACGATCTTCGTCCTTGTTGAATTCTGCAAAAGTGGTGTAACTTACGCTGCGGGTATAGTAACGTTCGCTTTCTTGTTTCATAGTGGTGGTGTCGCTGTCGTATAGGATGCCGCCATATAGGACAGAGTTTTTCAACGGATTTGGCGTATAGTCCATAGCGAGGAAGCGGGTGGAGGATACCCTGTATATTTCGTATTTGTCCGAAATAAGCTTGCCTTCGTCAACTGGAGCATATTCAATGGCAATTTGGTGCAGCATTCCCGATGGTGCAAAGTAAATTCGCGGATTTGCAGGGAAATATTTCTCCAAAGGTTTCCACAGAAGTCTATATAGTTCATTTGATTCGTATATTCCTTGTCGCTTGACCGATACTGAAACAGCTCCACGATTGTCGTCGTCGTTCGGTGTATCTGCTTTTGATGAAGAAACCCCACGTTGTATTTTTTCTATGTCTTTTTGGTCGGCAAGTGGTACAAAAACTGGGGCATCCATGTTTCTGGTAAGGATAATGGCCGCATATTTTGTGGAATCGGGAGAATTGCCATAGCTTGTAAACTCGATTGCCACATCCCGTGATTTCAGGGAATTGCGTACATCATTCCAGTTGATTGTAATTGATTTTGTAAAATCACCATAGTCGCGACTATTTTCTATTATATGCCTTTCAAGTTTCTGGATTTCGTTTTCTAGAGAGTCGCAGTTGATGTTACGTTCGGCAATCGGTTTCTCGAGTTCAATGTTTAGCAGATGGTTCATTGTCTGCATGTCGTTGTATTCTGATACAAGCGAAGCATCACCGCTTTCGGCAATAAGCTTGTTGAATTCGATTTCGGAGGTAAGCAGCAGTCCTTTGGTTATAAGTTCTACATCGTATGAAGAGGCAGCTATTTCTTTGTTGGACGGTAGCATTGAGGCATCTTCGAGCATAAGTTTGAAGTCGTCGGCATTATCAGTCCAGAACGCTTCACGTTCTTGTGCTGTCATAAACGAAAATTTCTTTTTTAAATCCTCCTTTAAGATTCCAAACGCTTGAATATAATACTTTGATGAGGTAGCATAGTCGTGCTTGTATTTGTATGCCATGCCTAAAAGTAAAAGACCTTCGGCGTAATCTGTATTATCTTCACCAAATAACTCCTTAGTTATTTTCATTGCTTCGGTGATATACCTTAATGCAATGTCCATTTCTGCATCAGCTTTATTGTTTTCGACATCGCCAATAATTAGCTTTCTGAGCGAAGTTGTACCGATATTGTATATAGCATGTATGTATTCCAGATGTTTTTTCCCATAATTTCCTTCTGCAATGTTTTTTTGGTACTCATTATATTCGTTAGCCTTGTCGTAATTGCCATTAAGTAATAATAGATAACCAATATTATTTATTTCAGGAATCAAGGCTGGATTTGTATTTCCGAGAGCTTTCTTTTTGATGTCTAATGCTTTTAAGAAACAATTTAATGCCAGGTCATATTCTTTTGTCCTGAAAAGAGAAGCTCCTTTATTATTAAGCACATTAGCATAACGTATATCGGTTTCGCCTACTGTATTCTTTAAAATATTCAGTGCCTGTTCGTGAGCTGACAATGCCTTTTGGTAATTGCCAAGTTCGTTGTATATTACACCGAGATTACTTAGGGCGCTAGCATATTCCGGATGTTTTCGACCGTATATTTTTTCAATAATGTCCACTGTTTGAATTCCATATTTAAATGCTTCTTCGTAGTTGTTGTGTATGCAACAAAAATCGGTGTACTGAGATAGTAATCCAGCATAAACCTTGTAATGTTCATTAGGCAATGTGCTAATAATTTCCATTGCCTGTAATGTACATTTAGTGAAATTGTCATAATCGCCAATGGTAATGTATATATCAGCCATATTGCTTAGGACAATTGCATATTGTAAAGATTTTCCATTGTTTTTTTCTGCAATCTTTAAGGCTTTGTCCATATACAAGTATCCGGTTTCAAATTGCCCAAGACATAGATATGCATGTCCAAGATGGGTAAGAACTGTAACGTTTTGAGACATGCTTTCGTCGGCAAAATCCAAGGCCTGTAGCAAATATTTTATGGCTTCCTCATATTTCCCCATAGAAATATAAGAACTTCCTATTTCATCCAGTACTTCGGAATAAATAGGGTTGTACATTGGATTATCTGCTTCAGTATTCTTCTTGTATATATCAAGTCCCTGCTGATAGTATTCAATGGCTTTGCTGTAGTCGCCTTTTGTGTGATAGCACAACCCAGTCTGTGTCAGTGAGAATGCATACAGTATATTGTCTTTGCCGAAGGTTTCACCGTATATCTTGGTGGCAGAGGTTCTGTGTTCCAAGGCCTTGTCGCAGTCGTTCAGATTAAGATATACAGTGCTTATGTTGCTCTCCAAGTTAGCATATTCTGTTGTTTTAGCTTTTCCTGCTTTTATGTAATTCGTAGCAGCACGGGTGTAATATTCGAGAGCGTTTACATAATCATTATCCGCCTTGTAGCAGTTCCCTAATCTCTCAAGAATTAGAGTATATGTTGCATGTGTCATGTTGGAAAAATACTTTTCCTCGATTTCGGCAGCCTGAGAAGCATATATCTTTGCATTGGAACAATCTCCAGCACCAGCGTATGCTAATGCTAAAATTTCAACTTCAACAATATACATTACCTGTTTCTTGCCATTTTTTTTCTTTGCGGCCTCAAGAGCTTGTTCCCCATAAAACACAGCACCGTGGTAATTGTCAGCTTCAATACAACTTACGCTTATATCATCAATTTTTTTAATAAAATTTTCGCTACTGGCGCCATATAATTTTTTTAAAAGTTCTATTGAAGCAGAATAATAAGGCATTGCATCATTGCTTCTGCCTGTTTTTGAATACAAATCTCCAGCTTCCTTAAGCATTTCTGCATATTCCTCATCTTTGTTTTTACGAATTTCCTCTTTGGTTTGCAGAAAGAATAAAACCCATTCCAAAGCAGTATTATAATCACCAAGAATTTCTTCAATGATAATAATACTGTGGATTGCATCAAAATAGCCTGGACTGTATTTTTCGAATGATTCGTATGCTTTTGCGCTGAATATTAAAGCTGTAGAATCTTCGCCAAGCTGGAAGAGCGAATATGACATGTTCATAAGAATCTGTGCAGTATGCTGGTCTTTTTCTCCAAAAATGTCAATTGAAAGTTCCAATGCTTTATTAAAATAGGCTATAGCGTTCACATATTCGCCCGATTCGTACATCATAATACCAATTTGATTCAGAGTATCCATCGTTTGAATATTGGGATCCTGTTTTTTTTGAGCATTGGACTGAAGAAAAGCCAACAATAAAATAGCTATTGATAATAATTTCTTCATATTGTTTAAGTTTCTATGTTTCTGGTTTCAAGTTTCTAAGTTTCATGGGCTGACGCCCGTTTCTGGGTTTCTAGGTCGGGGACGATGCACGCATCGTCCGTACATTAATATTTAAGAAATTCGTAAATCGTCAATCTATAATCGTAAATCATTATTCGTTTCCATCCAGCATAATAAATGCAGCCCAATACCTCGGATTCTCGAATCCTGCGGTTGTCTTTACCTTGTTTTGCGCTGCAAGGAATGCTTCGCGTTTTGACATTCCTTTTGTTAGGTTTGTGTAGAATTCGGTCATCATTAGCAGTGTGGCATTGTCGTCAACTGGCCAAAGACTCATAATAATGGTGCGTACGCCAGCTTTCTTGAATCCACGTTGCAAACCGAACACGCCTTCACCGGTGATTTCGCCAAGTGCGGTCTGACAAGCAGAAAGCACAACCAAGTCGGTCTTGCGTAAGTCCATGAAACTGATTTCCTTGGCGGTAAGGATGCCGTCCTCAATGCCTTCGGGGAGTGGTTGGTTTTGCCATGCGTAGTTTGCACCCGACAGCAATAGTCCCGACTGAATTAGCGACTGGTCGCCCGACAATTTCTTGTCGGTAGGTAAAAAGAAACCATGGGTTGCAATATGCAGGGCATTTATATTTTTGCCCGACAATGCCTTGAACGACTCTTCGTTGGCACTGGAGCCTTCGTAGAGCGTTGCTTTTACTTTCTTTTTCTTTTTTAGTGTACCGACAATATTTTCAACCTCGGTTTTTGTGCCTGGCAGATAGCTGAGACTTCCATGACTTTCGTCACGATTGAGGTCGGCAAACGAATTGATGTCAACACTACGTGTTGCAAAACGATCGCTTTCCTGCTTCATGGTAGTTGTGTCGCTGTCGTAGTATATACCTCCATAAAGGACAGCGTTTTTCAAAGGATTGTGCATATAGTCCATAGCCAGGAAGCGTGTAGATGACACACGATACATTTCGTATTTATCTGAAATGGTCTTGTCGTGGTCGATTGGTGCGTATTCTACTGCAATCTGATGTAATTCGCCCGATGGAGCAAAGTAGATACGTGGATTTTTGGGGAAGTATTTCTCCAATGGCTTCCAAAGGGCATTGTACAGGCTTGTCGATTCGTAGATTCCTTGACGTTTTGCAGCTACTGTTGTTGCTCCGCGGTTTTCATCTTCAGTTGGTACATCGGGTTTTGCAGGAGCTATACCACGTAACATACTAGCAATGTCCTTATCGTTAAAAAGCGGAACAAAAACAGGTGATTCCATATCTTTGGTTAGAACAATAGCTGCATACTTTGTTGTACAGGTTTTGAATTTATGATGTGTAAATTCAATTGCTACATCGTTAGATTTCAATGTATTTTGAACATCCTTCCAGTTAATGTTTATGAAATTAGTAGCATCGCCGAACTCTTTGCTGCTTTCTATCATGTGTCGTTCCTTCTTTTGAATTTCTTCTACAAGCGAATCACAATTGAGTGTACGTTCAGAAATTGTTTTCTCAAGTTCCTCGTTCAAAGAAAGGTTCATTTTTTTTAAGTCATTATATTCTGCAATTAATGCTTTGTCGCCACTTCCCATTATTATATTTGTCAAACTTATTTCAGATATGAGCAGAAGACCTTTCCTTATCAGTTCGATATTGTATGCATTTTTTTCAATTAGGGTATCATTGTCGGTACTAAATGAATAGCATATACCGTTATTAAAAACTGTTTTGTGAGAGTCCCAATATGTTTCGCGTTCGTGTGCTGTCATGAAAGAGAAATTTCTCATTAGATTGTTCTTACAAATAGCTAATGCCTGGCTATTCATCATTGCTGCTTTTATCATATTACCCATTTTGTAATATGATAAACTTATATTATTTAGAATTGTAGCGTATTCATTATGCTCTTTTCCTAGTATAGCTTGCGTTTCAAGTGCTTCGTTAAAATATTTAAGTGCTGTATCGTTATTTTCCAAAGATTGATATGCAAGCCCAACATTGTTTGCCGATTCTGCATAGCCAGGATGCTGCATTCCAAGTACTTTCTCCCTTAGTTCCATTGCTTGCAAATGATACTTCAAAGCCGTCTGATAATCTTCAATGCCATAATATATACTTCCAATATTGTTCAGCACTTGGAAATAATAGGGATGATTCTCTCCAAGATTCCTTTTTACTATTTCTAGTGCCTGTTGATTGTATTTCAATGCATTTTCGGGATCATTCAAAAGGTAATATACATCTCCTATATTACCAAGCGATTTTGCGTAGTCGGGATGTTCGATGCCAAGCGCTTTCTTTCTAATCTCTAAAACCTGCAAATTATATTTCAAGGCATTCTGGTAGTCACCGATCTGTTTGTAGTTAATCGCGATATTATTGATAACCGTAGCATAGTCGCGATATTCCTCACCATAGGTATTTTTCCATATTTCAGCAGCCTGCATATAACAATTCAGAGCTTTCTTATAGTCATCCATCAAGGAGTATAAACGACCGATGTTATTGAGTGTTGTAGCATAATCTGGATGGTTTTCACCTATTGTTTTCTTCCGAATCTCCAGCGACTGCTTATAGTAGTTTATGGCATCGGGATAGTATCCCAAATAATAATTTATGACTCCTATGTTTGTAAGAAGGCTTGCATAACCGGCACTTTCGGTATCATTAATTTTTTTGTAAATCTCAGATGCCTGCGCATAAAATTCATGTGCGTTGGGATATTCACCTATAGAAGTATACATTAGCCCTACATTTGAGAGCGCCTGAGCGTAGTTTGAAGTCTCGGCACCGATATTTTTTTTAATAAATTCGGATGCTTTGATATAATATTTGAGTGCATTGTCCTTATCGCCAACATAAAAATATATTGTACCTAGGTTTGTTATATATTCGGCATGAAATTCAGCACTAGACAAGATTTCATCGATAGGTTCCGCCTCAAGAAGCAAATCCAATGCACCTTTGTAGTCACTATCTGCATACTTCTGCTGAACCAATGCATATATGGAATCAACCTTATGTCGCATTGCAACAGTATCGGTCTGTGCAAAAAAAGAATTGCACAAAAGTGCGGCAATAAAAATCAATAGTAATTTTTTCATATCATTAAATTAATTTTTATTCGTTTCCATCTAGCATTATAAATGCGGCCCAGTATCTTGGGTTTTCAAATCCTTTGGTCTTCTTCACCACGCTTTGTGCGGCATTGAAGGCTTCGCGCTTGGTCATGCCTTTTGTAAGGTTGTTGTAGAATTCTGTCATCATAAGAAGGGTGGCATTGTCGTCAACTGGCCAGAGGCTCATGATTATAGTACGTACGCCAGCTTTCTTGAATCCACGCTGCAAGCCGAACACGCCTTCACCGGTGATTTCACCAAGCGCGGTCTGGCAGGCCGAAAGCACAACCAAGTCGGTCTTGCGCAAGTCCATAAAGCTGATTTCCTTGGCGGTAAGAATGCCGTCCTCTACGCCTTCGGGTATCGGCAGATTTTGCCATGCATAGTTTGCTCCCGCCAGCATAAGTCCCGACTGAATAAGCGACTGGTCGCCCTGCAATTTTTCATCTGAGGGCAGGAAAAATCCGTGAGTGGCAATGTGTATGAGTGCTATGTTGTTGCCTGACAATGCCTTGAACGATTCCTCGTTGGCAGCAGAACCTTCGTATAACGATGTCTTTACTTTATTTTTCTTCAATTTTGCTATAATATCGTCTACTTCGGTTTTTGTGCCTGGCAGATAGTTGACACTTCCTCGCTCTTCACCTTTGTTGAAGGCTGCAAACGATGCGTATGATGCATTACGGTTAGGGTAACGGTTGCTTTCACGCTTCATGGTTGTCGTGTCGCTGTCGTAGTAGACACCACCGTACAGGACCGAATTTTTCAATTGCTTTGGCATATAGTCCAATGCAAGGAATCGTGTCGATGATACGCGGTACATTTCGTACTTGTCGGAGATGAGTTTGCCTCCTTCTATTGGCGCATATTCTATTGCAACTTGGTGCAATATTCCCGATGGAGCGAAATAAATACATGGATTTTCGGGGAAATATTTCTCCAGCTGTTTCCACAATATATTATATAGTCCGGTCGATTCGTAGATTCCTTGTTTTTTCGACGAAACCATAACTGCGCCACGGTTATCATCTTCCTTTTGTGTTTCTGGCTTTGATGGAGCTACGCCGCGCTGCAGTTTCTGAATGTCTTTCTCGGTAAATAATGGAACGCATACAGGAGATTTCATGCCTTTTGTAAGCACAAGTGCAACAAATTTTGTTGTGTCGTTATCTTTAAAGTTAGAGAATTCAATTGCAACATCGTTGGATTTCATGGAGTCCTGTATTGTTTTCCAGTCAATTTTCAGGAAATTGGTCAAATCTCCGTAGTCCTTGCTGACCTCCATTATGTGCCTTTCAATTTTCTGGATTTCATTTTCGAGTGAATCGCAGTTGTAAACCCGTTCGTCTATTGGCCTTTCCAATTCCTTGTTGAGCTGGAAGTGCATGCTTTTCATATTTTCGTAATCGGCTATAAGCGATTGGTCTCCACTTTCCATTATTACATTGGTAATGTTTATTTCGGATGCAAGCAAAAGACCTTTGGTAATGATTTCGGTATTGTATGCTGCATTGGTAGCCATTGTGTCGTTGGGAGTATGGTACATATATTCTATGTTTCTTGCAAAGAACAAGTTCATCTGGTTCCAGTATGCTTCGCGCTCGTGCGCTGTCATGAACGAGAAATTTCTTATCAAGTTGGCTTTGTGAATGTCGGTTGCAAGCCTGTTGGTCTTTATTGCGTTCTGATAGTCGCCCATATCGTTGTAAACGAATGCAATGTTGTTGAGAGAAATAGCATAGTCGGTATGGTTTACTCCATATACTTTCTTGTCAATTTCCATTGCCTGTGTATAGTATTTCAGTGCATTCTTGTAGTCACCGGTTTTGTCGTAGATGTAGGCAATTTGACCAAGCGATAATGCGTAGTACGGATGTTTGGTCCCCAGAACTTTCTTCCGTATTTCCATTGCCTGAGTAAAATAATTCAATGAGTTCTGGTAGTCGCCCATATCTCTGTATATTACACCAATATTGCTAAGTGTAGTGGCATAGTTTGGATGGTCTTCTCCCAAAACTTTCTTTTCGATTTCTATTGCTTGTTTGTAGCATATTAATGCGTTCTTGTTGTCGTCCAAATTTTTGTATCCGGTACCTAAATTACTGAGTGCAGTTGCATATCCAAGGTCGTTTTCAAGTTGAATGCTCTTCTGTTTCAGCGTCTCCAATGCCAGCGAGTAATATTTAAAAGCGTTCTGGTAGTCGCATATATCGCTGTATATTGAGCCTAGGTTAGAATAAGATCTCGAAATAGCATCACGATGCGAGTCGCCAAGTGCTGCATCGGGGTGCTTGATTTCAATGTGATGATCAAGTATCTTTAGCCTTATTTCTAGAGCTTGCGTACAGAATTTCAATGCATTTTGATAATCGCCTATTTTGCTGTAGATAGATCCTGCGTTGCTCAGTTCTGCTGCATACCATGGGTCTCTTTCTTTGATCATATCATTATCGTTATCATCAAGAAATGGGTTTTTCTCGTTTTTGTTTATCTCTCTTATCTTCACTGCTTCCAAGAAATATGTCAATGCGTTATTGTAGTCGCCAAGGCTATTGTATGCATATCCCATGTTGCTTACAGAGGTGGCATACGCGCTGTGATTTACGCCTAGAACTTTCTTCCTTATTTCCAACGCCAGCCTATAGTATTTCAGAGCATTTCGATAGTCACCCATGGCATAGTATGTGTCGCCTACTTCGTCAAGGGTATTTGCGTAATCAGGATCCTGTGCTGCAAATTCTTTCGAACCCAGAATTTCTTCTATACGGGCATCCTGAAACATCTGGGTGATTGACGATTCTTTTTTGCCGAGATTTTTTTTCTGATTGTCTAGGACTTGGAAAAAGCAACTCAGGGCTTCTTTGTATTTATTCGTATATAAGTACACTCTACCTAAATCGTGCACCACATCTCCGTATTCCGGAGATTTTGTGCCGGTGGTTTTCTTATATATGTCCTCTAACTCCATGTAATATTTCAAGGCAGCAGGGTAGTCCTTGTTATAATAGTATGATGATCCGACAAGCTGTAGTGTTTCTGCATATTGGGGATGGTCTTTCCCTAGGAGTTTTTCAATAACTTCCAATGCTGGCAAAAAGTATTGCAATGCGGTAGTGTTGTCGCCTACAAAATAATACATATAGCCTACAGCTGTTAATGCTTCTACATAATGCATATTGTAACCGTTGTTGACGCTCTTTGCAGTTGCGATTGCCTTGTCGTACAATTTTAGGGCTTCATCGTAATCGCCGAACATTCCTTGATAATCGGCTTCGTCCATTTGTTTCTGAAACTTCTTAAAGATTGCGGTGGTGTCGGTCTGTGCAATAGAAATTCCAGACATCAACAACATAACAGTAATAATCGAAAATAATCTTCTCATCTTTATTCTACTTAATTGTCAAATTATCAAATCATTAAATCTTCAAATCATCTAATCGTCTCCAATACATTTTCTATCAATTCTTCCATTTTGGGCGCTACTTCCTTTGCAAATTGCTTTGCATAGCGGTTGGCGATGATTAGGCATACGGTGCCTGCATTGTGTCCAAGCAGCTTTGAAAGTCCAAAGATTGCAGAACTTTCCATTTCGTAGTTTGTTACACATCTGCCGTTGTACCTGAAGCTACGGATTTTGTCGTTTATCTGCTTGTCCTGAATTTCGAGGCGCAGTTCTCTTCCCTGTGGACCATAGAAGCCTGGAGCCGAAATCGTTATGCCATGATGGAATTCCTTTCCGAATTTATTGGTAAAGAAATCTGAGCCGTCAACGAAATACGGATTTGCCAGTTGCGGATTCCACGAAGTATGTTGCATGAACTTTTCTTCCATGTCCAAGTTGCACACTTCGTTGCGGCGACGATAGAAGTTGAGAAGTCCATCGAATCCGATGGCAGTTTCGGTAAGCAGGAATGTGCCTATTCCTACTTCTTCCTGCAATCCTCCCGAAGTGCCTATGCGAAGCAGGTTCAAAGTGCGGTGTTCGTCTTTTGCGACGCGTTTTTTTAGGTCTATATTGGCAAGGGCATCAAGTTCGTTCATTACAATGTCGATGTTGTCGGTGCCGATTCCAGTCGCCAAAACCGAAATGCGTTTGCCTTTGTATGTGCCTGTATGGGTAATGAATTCTCTGTTCTGTACTTTACATTCAATGCTATCGAAGTGCTTGGAAACCAGTGCTACACGTCCAGGGTCACCAACGAGAATTACATCATCGGCAAGTTGTTCCGGCAAAAGGTGGAGATGAAAAATGCTGCCGTCGGCATTAACAATTAATTCTGATGCTTCGATTTGTTTCATATCAAAAAAAAGTTGTATTTTTGTGAAAATGTAAAATTAATAATTTTTTCTGAAAAGTAAAGCAACGATTTGTCTTTTTTATGGCAAAGAATATAATATTAGTTCCGACCAATTTCTCGAGCAGAGCCAACATAGCCTACAGGCAGAGCATAAACTTCGCCGAAAGGACTAAAGGTGATGTTTATCTATTGCATGTAATACCGAAGAAAAAAAGTCGAGAAAATCTTGACCTTGAAATAGAATATATTCAGAATCAAGTTCTTAACTTGTTGGACAACTATAACGATAGCATCAGGCGAAGAGTGCATACAAGGATAGAGTATGGCTCTGTAAACCAGACTATTGTGAATGTTGAGAAAGAATCGAAGCCGGATTTTATATTCATCGGTAGCGATGCTGCCCGCAACGACCATAATAAATCGATAACATTGAAGCTTATTGATAAGGTTTCTTGTCCTTTGGTTGTTTTTGCTGGCCGTTACGACAAGGTCGGATGTGACAGGATAGTGCTTCCCGTTGATCTTACCAAGGAAACAAAGCAAAAGGTTGATCTGGCCGTGAAGATTGCAAAAATTTACGGTGCGAAAGTATATGCAGTGTCGGCAACCGGTTCTAAGGATGAAGAACAGCTTAGGCTGCTTGATGTAAAAATGTCGGAAGTAAAAGCCATATTCGACAAGTTGAAAATAGAATGCGAAACTCGTCTTTTGAAAACCGAGGCAAATGTTGAGTCGATGGCCAATGCAGTGAACGACTTTGCCGACGACATAGAGGCGAGTGCAATAATAATAATGACGCATCAAGAAAACATGATTCAAAAATTCTTCGTGGGAAGTATGGCTACCGAACTTATCAAGAAAGCCAATGTCCCTATAGTTTGCGTAAGTCCCAAATAATGATTAACAATAAATATTTTAATACATGAGAAATTACAGAGTTATTATCATTTCGGCAATTGCAGCACTTATATTGCTGATAATTCTTGGCAGTTCAATGTTTTACATTGTAAATCCTGGTGAACGTGCAATTATATTCCGTCCATTTAGTGGAGGTTTGGATACAACCAATGTTTATGGTCCCGGATTTAATTTTGTAGCACCATGGAACGATTTCATAGTATATAATGTTAAGGAGAGAAAAACCGAGGAAACACTTGATGTACTCGACAAAAACGGTCTTTCTATAAATGTTGAAATTTCTGTGCGTTACAATCCTATTTCCCAGAAGTTGCCCTTACTGCATCAGCAATTTGGTAAAGATTACGAAAACCAGCTGATCATTCCAGAAGTGAGGTCTACGGTGCGTCAGGTGATGGGTAATTATACGGCGGAGGAAATTTATTCGACTCGCCGTGCAGAGGTAGAGCAGGAAATTATAGAAATGACGACCAATAAGTTAAAAGATAATTCGGTGGAAACCAAGGCAGTACTTATCCGTTCGATAAACTTGCCGCCACAAATAAAGACTGCTATCGAGAACAAGTTGCAGCAGGAACAGGAAGCTCTTGCATACCAGTTCAAACTTGAAAAGGAAAAGCAGGAAGCCGATCGTAAACGTATTGAGGCAGAAGGTGAAGCTAATGCAAATAATATTATAAATCAGAGCCTTACGCCTAATTTGCTGAAAATGCGTGGCATTGAGGCTACATTGAAATTGGCTCAGTCGCAGAACTCCAAAACTGTGGTAATTGGTTCTGGCAGCGATGGAATGCCTTTAATACTTGGTGGTAATTAATATTAGCATAGTTCATAACAAAAAAAGGCGGTTTTCCGCCTTTTTTTGGATATAAGGAAATTTTTAGTATGGATTTCAATGCTTTGAAGTTGACTTTCAAGGGTGCTGTCTGCACCGACAACATACACAGGATAATATATGCTACCGACGCTTCGGCCTATCGCGAACTGCCTTTGGCGGTCTGCGTGCCCGAGGACAACTTCTTTGTATAGACAAAGCAAATATCCTCGGCTTGTCGTTGGCTCTGCCTTGTTGCGAAATGGAATCGCATCATGATGCGTTTACATCACCACAATCTTCTTTGTCACCACCTTGCCATCATTCATTCTTAATAGCTTCCTGTGGGCATATTTTTCGTTGAGATTGCATTAGTTTGGGCTTGAAGGCTCAAAGGCTTGAAGCCATTTTTTGACTTTTAGCCTTTTCTTCTTTTAGCCTTTTAGCCCCATATTATTTCACCACCACAATCTTCTTCGTCACCACCTTGCCGTCTTCCATCCTTACCCTTACAAAATAGCTTCCTGCCGGCATATTTTCTGTGGATATTATATTATTGCCATTGCATTGTTGCATTTCATACACCACCTCGCCCAACAGATTGCATATTTGTACTTCTACAATATTTTCGCCTGCAATGGTAATGCTTCCACTTGCCGGATTCGGATAAACAGAAACACTTTGCTCTGCAATATTTTCTATTCCCGAAACGCAATCACCTACCACATTTATTTCCTTTGTGATTGTTTTGCTTTCACCGTAGAAATCGCGTACCTCAATTGTAATCTGCTGTACACCAATGCGATTGGGGACTACAACCTGTATGGGCTTGTGAATGCACTGCTCAAGATTTAATCCAACTTTTGTTGCTTCCGTTTCATAAAAAGTAGCATAATTATAACGGGGACTAAATACCACTACTTCTCCAAGTTCCATATTGTGAGGCATCCATACTGGTGGATAGAAAATGCTATCTATAGTTTGTCCTGTACTGAAACTTAATTGATACGGAGCAGATTTGCCCGACAGCCGCAACATACAACTAATGGTATCGCCACAATAAAGTGTGTCGGGAAAATCTATATCAACGTTTAATGCTGGTGGTTCAATATTGCAAACACCATCCATTCCAAGGCTATCAGTCTTTACTATCCACGGTTGCTGCGATGGGCTGATACCAATATATCCATATTTACCTTCGCCACCCATTATAAAACCACCGTCTGGAGTTAGGTCGAAAGAATGAAAGGACTGCTGGCAAATATAACTTCCTTCCGAATGATAGCTTCGCTTCCACATTATATCTCCGTCCATAGTAAGTTTTGACAGGTATGGTATAGTGCCACATAATGAATCGTTCCACTCCGAACCAATTATGTATATGTATGTGCCATCTGTTTTTACTGATACTATATCATTGGAAAGGTCAACAGTTTCAATATCTGGAGTGTAGTAATATCTTCGGTATTTCTTCTCCAACAGTTGTTCCCCATCGGCAGAAATCTTGCGTAGGCATCCGTCATAATAGAATTCGCGACCTTCTTGTATGGACACTGCAGGATATGAACCACCTAGAAGGTAATTGCCATCGGGTAGTTCAAGAAGTCCTGTTATATTGGCATCGGGATATCTTCCACTGCGACCGTATGTGCGCTGCCATATTACATTGCCAGAAGTGTCCATTTTTACAAGTTGCCATTGTTCGTAATCATCTCCCCCATGTCGTCCACCGACAATAATATTTTCGTCAGATGTAAAAATAATTTTGCGCATAGAACTATATGCCGCATTATTTACAACTTTGTTCCAAATGATGTTTCCTAAAGAGTCTGTTTTGATGACAATTGCTATATGTTTTTGTGCTATAGTATCATACAATTGCCCTGGCATATAAAAATCACCATTATTATGCTCTATTGCCTCTCCTATATAATCATAAAAACCAATTGTGTCTTTTATGTATGTGGTATTGAAACTATTATCCATGACGAGTAAAGAAAATTTACCAGTACCAATCGCATTCCCACTTGTTTTTACAACACATTGGTAACCATCATTGGTTTTGTGCATAACATTATAATGAATATAATTATTATTCATGGAATCTTCGGCAAATTTCTCTTTGTCCCATAACTTTTCGCCATAATTATCAACGCCAATGACGGAAAAAATTTGCATTCCGTAATCATTGTGATGGACAAACAACGCAGAATAAGGTGCACTGTCGGTTGACATAATATCCGTAATAAAACCATAATCTATTGAATCGTATAAAATTTTATTAAATTGTGTCTGTGCAGTTGCAAATACAAAAAACACAATATATGAACCCAAAAGAAATGTTTTTTTCATAGTTACACTTTAATATTTTATAATCTTTAAACTGCTAGCATTCCCTATACAATCAAGCACTTCCACAAAATAGGTACCTGCAGAATAACTGCCAATATTTGTTCGAGTTTTCATCATAATGTATTCAAAAATCTTTGCCAAATGTAAAACAATTTCCTTAATCTACAAATGTATTCTGGCGTTTTTGCATATCGGAGCATAGAGGATTCTTATTTGAGACATAACCATTATTTTTGTAATTTTGCGCTGGCTTTCCATCTGTTAGAAAGGTTAATTATATGGATTTCAACGATTTAAAAAAGACTTTCAAGGGTGCTGTCTGCACCGACAACATACACAGGATAATCTACGCTACCGACGCTTCGGCATACCGCGAACTGCCTCTGGCGGTCTGCGTGCCCGAGGACAACGACGACATTCGCGCCGTAATCTGCTTTGCCCGCGAAAATGGTCTTAGCATCATCCCTCGCGCTTCGGGAACATCAATTGCTGGGCAAGTGGTTGGAAACGGAATCGTGGTCGATGTATCTAAAAACTTTGGCAAGGTGCTGGAACTCAATGAAAAAGAAAAATGGATTCGCATTCAGCCCTGCATTGTGCTTGACGAACTGAACAAATACCTTGCTCCGCACAATCTGTTTTTCGGTCCCGAAACTTCCACATCGAACCGCTGTATGATTTCGGGAATGGTGGGCAACAACTCCTGCGGTTCGCACTCGCTAATCTACGGCAGTACTCGCGACCATTTGTTGGAGGTAAGATGCATATTGTCAGATGGTTCCGATGTTACTTTCGGCGAACTTTCGCGCGAGGAGTTTAATGCTAAATGCGAACTTCAGTCGCTCGAAGGCGACATTTACCGTCATATCCGCGACTTGCTTTCCGACAAAGATGTGGTTGATGAAATAAAAACCAACTATCCCGACCCCGAAATCCGTCGTCGTAACACTGGTTATGCGCTCGATTGCCTTCTCGACAACGAGATTTTTGGTAATTCCGACAAGAAATTCAACTTCTGCAAATTGATTGCAGGTTCGGAAGGCACTTTGGCGTTCATCACCGAAATAAAGTTGAACCTTGTCGATAAGCCTTCGAAAAACAAGGCTCTGATGTGCGTTCACACTGCTACACTTGATGAAGTCTTTGAGGCAAACCTTGTGGCGTTGAAGTATTCGCCGTCGTCTATTGAACTGATGGACAAGAAGGTGCTTGACCTTACAAAAGAGAACATCGCCCAGCGGCAAAACCGCTTTTTTGTGGAGGGCGACCCTGAGGGCGTGCTGATTGTGGAATGGGTGAACGACGACGAAAACTGGATTCAGCAGCAGATTGCGGCTCTCGAAGCCGACTTGCGCAGTCACAACTACGGCTATTGCTATCCCATTGTGCGTGGTGTCGATATTCCAAAGGTGTGGGCGTTGCGCAAGGCTGGACTTGGCGTGCTTGGCAATATGCCCGGCGACCGCAAACCTGCACCTGTGATTGAAGATACAGCAGTGAATCCCAAGGATTTGCCTGCATATATGCGCGATTTCCGCGCTATGCTCGAAAGGTTGGGGCTCGAATGTGTTTTTTACGCTCACATCAGCACTGGCGAACTGCATCTGCGTCCGATTCTGAACCTGAAGGATGAGCACGATGTTGAACTTTTCCATACTGTTGCGTTGGAGACTGCAAAACTGGTGAAAAAATATCATGGTTCGCTCAGTGGCGAACACGGCGACGGAAGGTTGCGCGGCGAGTTCATTCCACTTATGCTTGGCGACAGGATTTACGAAATGTTTGTGCAGTTGAAGCAGGTCTGGGACAAGGACAATGTGTTCAACGCCAACAAGATAATCGGTACACCAAAGATGAACACCCACTTGCGCTACAAGCCCGGACAGCAGACACGCGAGATTGAAACCTACTTCGACTTTTCGTGTACTGGCGGTTATTTGCGCACGGCAGAAAAGTGCAATGGTGCTGGCGACTGCCGCAAGACGCACATCATTGGCGGAACTCTATGCCCTAGTTTTCAGGCTACGCGCAACGAGCAGAACTCCACACGCGCCCGAGCAAACATTCTCCGCGAACTGATTACAAATTCCACCAAGCCCGACCCGTTTATGGAGAAGGAAGCCTACGAGGTGCTCGACCAGTGCCTGCTGTGCAAGGCCTGCAAGTCGGAATGTCCGTCGGGTGTGGATGTCGCCAAGCTGAAAATGGAATTTTTGCAGCATTACTACGACCATTATGGTGTACCAATGCGCAGTCGTGCGGTGGCTTTGCAGCCAAGGTTGTACAAGTTGGCATCGCTGGTTCCTCACATTTCAAATTTCTTCTTCAAGAACAAGTTTTTCTCGAAAATAATCCAGAAATCCATCAATTTCAGCACCGAAAGGAGTATTCCGCTGATGAGTACGGTAAATCTTAGGAAACAGGTGCGCAAAATAGGGGAGATGCGAACCGAAAAACCGAAAAAGACAATTTACCTTTTCGTTGATGAATTTTCGTGCTACTTGGACACACATATTGCCGTAGATGCGGTTTCTTTATTTACAAAACTTGGCTACGAGGTAAGGCTTGCCAAGTCGAAGGAAAGTGCGCGAACTTGGCTCAGCAAGGGACTTGTGCGCAAGGCGAAGAAGATTGCAAACGTCAACATTGCCATGCTTGGCGACCTTATCAGCGAAAAAACTCCGCTTGTCGGCATCGAGCCGTCGGCAATTCTTGCCTTCCGCGACGAATATCCCGACCTTGCCATAAAGGAGAACCGTGCAAAAGCTGAAAATCTTGCCAAAAATGCGCTTCTGTTCGACGAGTTTATCTGCCGAGAAATCGATTGTGGCAATATAACATCCGAAATGTTCACCGATGATGTTGCAAATGTAATGTTTCATGGACATTGCCAGCAAAAAGCGCTAATTGGAACGAAATTTACCTTGAAGGCTTTGTCGTTGCCGAAGAATTTCACCGTTAAGGAAATTCCAAGTGGCTGCTGCGGCATGGCAGGTTCGTTCGGCTACGAGAAGGAGCACTACGAACTTTCGATGAAAATTGGCGAGTTGGTTTTGTTCCCTGCTGTACGCAATGCCGAGCCAAACACGATAATTTCAGCTGTAGGCACAAGCTGTCGTTGCCAAATTAAGGACGGAACGGGAGTAGATGCCTTGCATCCGCTGGAAATATTGAATAGGGCGCTTATTTGCAAGTAAAAATTATTTTGCCGTTGTAGCTGCGATTCTGAATCCGACCCATGGCGATGGCGTGGAGACTTCCTTGTTTATCCAGTTGCTGCCCATTGCCGATGGTTAAACGGCAAATGTCGAGTGATATTGTTCGCGGTGAAATTTTTATTTATGTTTCGTTGAATCTCATCGAATTGTCAATTTTTTTAATTTTGCATTTTCAAACAAGGAAGTATATGTCAAGTAAAAATAAGCTATTCAAATTTGCACAGAACGAAACTTTTCCGCATTTGTTTCAGCCAAAATTAATGTATGGAAGTCCTGATGTCTTTGAGTTAAAAGGGAAGTGGAATTCTGATTTTTTCCACAACAACAATCCGATAACAGTAGAACTTGGTTGCGGAAAAGGAGAATATTCGGTTGCAATGGCAAAAGAAATACCCTCGGGTAACTTTATTGGCGTTGACATAAAAGGTGCAAGAATGTGGCGTGGAGCATTGGATTCGTACGAACAAAAAATGAAGAACATTGCCTTTGTCCGTACCAGAGTGGAATTCACAATGAAATGCTTTGCAAAAAATGAAGTGTCCGAAATTTGGATAACTTTTCCCGATCCGCAGCTAGGTTCCAAAAGTATGCATAAGAAACGTCTTACTTCATCCCGTTTTTTGTCCTATTATCAGAACTTTTTGATTGACAATGGTATAGTTAACCTTAAAACGGATGATGATACATTGTACGAATACACCAAGGGGATCATAAGACAGAATAATCTTCCACTTCTTATAGATACAAATAACTTGTATGAATCGGAATATTATAATGGTTTCCTTACGCTGAAGACTCATTACGAAAAAATGTGGAATAGGGAGAACCGTACAATAAAATACTTGCAATTCCGTCTGCCGCAAGATGTAATATTGGAAGAACCAATGGAATAAAATCAAATATTGGTGTCCGCTAAAGTACCCAACCAGTCATTCCGGAAAGTAGAACGAACAGCATAAGGAACGTTGCTTGTGAGTTCACTTGTCCGGAATCTGTTCTCTAATAATACGTTAACAGATTACGGATAGCAGTCTTCACAACGCTCCCCGTTCCGTATCGCGTGTTACGACTAGCTTCCGAAATGACAAGTCCGTTTATTTGTATTATTATATAAATGCCTGATACCAACATAATTACGCGCATCATTCTGTTTTTTAGCGGACACCAATAAAAATAAAAAAAGGGACAAATTGATATTCATCCCTTTGGGTATAAAACTTAATTTATATTTTCTGTTAGTTCAGATATTGCGATTCGCCTTCATCGTTGGTTTCTGAAACGTTAAGTTGTTGGCGCTGCATGGTGTCGAGGTCGTAGTCGTCGTAGCGTCGGGGTTTGCTTTCGTCTAGATTCATATATATTTCGAGCAGTTCGGAATATTTCATTGGAATAATTACAACCTCGTCGATGCATGCTGGAATAAGTATGGTTTCACCTTCGTTGAGCACTTCCTCATTGTCGGCAGTCTTTATTGTAATTTGCCCGTGTACGCAGTGGTAGATCACAAACGAATCAATGTTGCTGTAGTCCTTTAGCAACGAATTCATTACGGGCAGGTAGTTGGCTGTAAAGTATTTGCAATCGACAATTGGGTTGGAGTGGTCGGGCATTCGGGTAAATGGTATCGACTGCTTTTCGTTTTTCTTGTAGTCGATGACATCTACAGCATATTGCGTATGCAGTTCGCGGTTTCCGCGGTTGTAGTCGTAAATGCGGTATGTAATGTCGGAGGTTTCCTGAATTTCGACCACTGTGGTGCCGGCGCACATTCCGTGTACTCTGCCTGCAGGAATAAAATAGAATTCCCCTGATTTTACATTATGGTATTTCAGCAGTTTTTCAAGGTTGCCGTCCTTTATGGACTGGAGAAGCTCGCCTTCGGTGGTGTCGCGGTTGAAGCCGTCGATAATCTTTGCGTCTTTGTCGGCTTCGAGTATATACCATGCTTCGGTCTTGCCGCGTGCGTTGTGCAGTTCGGCGGCGGTTTCATCGTCGGGATGAACCTGTACCGAAAGGTTTTCCTTTGCATCGATTATTTTGAGAAGTATAGGAAATTCATATCCATATTCTTCCAGTACCTTGTCGCCAACAATTTCTTCGAGGTAAACTTCAATTATCTCCTGCAACGTATTTCCTGCGAGAAAACCGTTCGCTACAACCGAAACATCGTCTTGTACTCCTGAAATTTCCCAGCTTTCACCGCAGCCTTCTGGAACTTTGTCATCGTTCTTTATTCTTCTTATCTTGTCGCCACCCCAGACTTTTGTCTTGTATATTGGCTTGAATTTCAATGGATAAAGCATAATTTATATATTTTCGATTAATTTTTCAAAGTTAAGCATTTATCTTAAGTTTTTAGCATGTTTGACTATGTTTTTTCTGTTTGAAATGAAAGTGTATAAAACTTTGATAGCTCTGCAATTTAGTTATTTTTGCGCAAAATTGATCCGACATGGTAGGAATGATGCTTGTTTCTCTGCTTGTACTGAGCTTAATATTCACTGCGGTACCGAATATTTTATGGTTTGTGGCATGGCTTGTCGCCAAATGTTTCCACTATTCGATGCCGTATGCACCATTCGGATGGACAGCTTTCGGCTTGGTGGCATTTGCTTGGATTGTAATGGCTTACGGTTATTTTTTCGGTCGATTCAAACTTGATGTCAAAAAATGGGAATACGTAAACAAGGATATTCCTGCTGCATTCAACGGATACAAGATCGTTCATATCAGCGACTTGCATCTGTCTACTTTCGATGATAGCCCCAAGCAGCTCCAGCGGTTTGTTGATTCCATAAATGCTCAAGATCCTGACCTGATATGTTTTACTGGCGACTTGGTAAGCCTTGGAGTTGAGGAGGCCGAACCATACATTGAGATGCTGAAGGGTATGAAGGCAAAAGACGGTGTGGTGAGCGTTCTTGGCAATCACGATTTCCTATTGTACCGTTTCCGTCGCGATAGCACATTCGACCGTGAGGCAGCTGTAGAACGTCTCGACAATATGCAGCGAAATGTCTTGGGATGGCATTTGTTGCGTAATGAAAGCTATGTTGTTGAGCGTAATGGTGAAAAAATTACAATTGTTGGAGTTGACAACAAAAATTGTTCGAATCAAGGTTTCCGTACCATCGACAGGGGCGATCTGCCAAAGGCAATGCAGGGCACCGACGGATTCCGCATACTGCTTACTCACGATCCCAGTCACTGGCGAGGCGAAGTTGTTGGGCAAACCGACATTCCACTTACACTTTGCGGACATACTCACGCGGCTCAGGTTAGGCTTTTCGGCTGGACTCCCGCGTCATGGACATTCAGGGACACCGATGGCCGCTACGATGAAAACGGGCAGACCTTGTATGTGAACGTTGGACTTGGATGTACTCTGCCGATACGTCTTGGGGCTAATGCCGAAATTACAGTAATTACATTGAGAAACTAGGCTAAATCATGATGCTGGACGTTTGTATAAACAAAAAAGGCGGATTTCACCGCCTTTTTTATTCAAAATCATTCCAATTTTTACTTTACAGGAACGTTCTTCAAGGTTTCAACCAAGAACTTCCAGAACTTCTCAACCGAAGCAACATTTACTCTCTCAACTGGTGAGTGCGGATGTTCGATGGTCGGGCCAAACGAAATCATATCCCAGTTCGGATATACAAAGCCCAACAGACCGCATTCCAGACCAGCGTGGATAGCCATTACCTTTGCATCCTCGTTGAACAGACGCTTGTAGCAGTCCTTCATTGTGTTGAGGATTGGCGAGTTCATGTTTGGATTCCATCCAGGATATGAGCCAGAGAATTCAACGTTTGCGCCAATCAGGTCGAAAACTGTACCAATCTTGTACATTGTACCCTTCTTAGCCGACTCTACCGAGCTACGGGTCAAGCACTTAACCGAGAAGTTGCCGTCCTTGCATTCAACGATTGCCAAGTTGTTCGAAGTTTCAACCAAACCAGGCATAGAGTCGCTCATTCTTACAACTCCGTGAGGGCATACGAATGTAGCCTTAATTATCTTTTCGCCGATTTCCTTTTCGGCAACCTTTGCAGGCATAGCAACCTTTGCAGCGCAGAGAGCAATACCCTTTTCGGTAGCTGCAAATTCGCTCTTGTAGTAGCCATCAAATCTTGCAACTTCAGCTTCGAAGTTAGCGCAGTCGGCATTAGCAATGAGAACTATTGCGTAAGCCTCGCGCGGGATAGCGTTGCGCATGTCACCGCCCTTAATTTCTGCAAGACGCATATCGGTCTTGTATAGGCAATGGTTGAGGAATCTAACGAGGAGCTTGTTAGCGTTTGCACGACCTATGTTGATGTCCATACCGCTGTGACCACCGTTCAAACCCTTAACGTCGATGCGGTAAGCTGTGTAACCAGCAGGAGCTGCGCATTCGTCGTACTTCATAGTTACATTTACGTCAACGCCACCAGCGCAACCAACATAGAGTTCGCCTTCGGTCTCGGAGTCGAGGTTCATAAGGATGTCGCCCTTGAGCATACCAGCCTTCAGGTGGTTAGCACCAGTCATACCGGTTTCCTCATCGATTGTGAAGAGAGCTTCGATTGGACCGTGAACGAGGTCCTTCGATTCGAGGACTGCCATTGCAGCGGCACAACCCATACCGTTGTCGGCACCGAGGGTAGTCTGGTTTGCGCGTACCCATTCGCCGTCGATGATGGTTTCAATCGGATCCTTTGTGAAGTCGTGAACCTTCTCGTTGTTCTTCTGCGGAACCATGTCGAGGTGACCCTGGAGGATAACACCCTTGCGGTTTTCCATACCTGGAGTTGCAGGCTTACGGATTATTACGTTGCCGATTTCATCGACTACAGTTTCGAGGCCTAACTTTTCGCCAAATTCCTTAACAAAAGCCACAACCTTTGCTTCGTGCTTCGATGGACGCGGAATCTGTGTCAGTGAATAGAAATTCTTCCATACACCCTGTGGATTCAATTTTGTGATTTCACTCATAATTTTATTTGTTTTTTAATTTGTTTGAATTTTTATTTACGGATGGCAAATTTAAAAAATATTTCTGAATCGCAAACCTAAAATAATGGATATTTTGTAGGACACACACCAAACCATTTCTTCCACACATAGAAACATTGGGGGCTAAAAGGCTAAAAGTCCAGCAGAAGGCCAGTCAAGCAGTCTGGCTGTCAGACTGTGAGACTGCAAGACTGTTAGACTGCAAGCCTTCAAACCCTTTCGGCACATTCATTGCAATATAAAATGCCGGTTGTTAAAATAATTTTAAGGTTACAATACCGTTTATAAACGGATAGTTTCGTATATTTGCAGTTTAAATTTTTATGAGATGAAAAAGGTCTTGTTCATTATTATAGCGGTTATCGGTGGCGCACAAGTCGTTACTGCACAGATAAAATGGATGGGCATAGAGGAGGCCATGCGCAAGCAGGACTCGATGCCCAAGACGGTAATGATTGACATGTACACCGACTGGTGCGGATGGTGCAAGAAGATGGATGCCGAAACATTCAGCAACCCCGAACTGGCGGCATATATCAACGCCAACTTCTATCCCGTGAAGTTCAATGCCGAAACCACCGACACCATAATGTTCCCCGTTAAGCATACCGACGAGAAAACCGGTGAGAAAACCACAGAACTCAAGCCATTCATAAATCCGCAGATTGGCAACCGTTCATCGCACATGCTTGCACAAATGCTACTAAGCGGACGAATGTCGTATCCGTCAACAGTTTTCATCGACTTCGAAGGCAACATCGCTCCTGTACCTGGATTTATGACAGTAGAAAACCTAGAACCTTTGCTAATATATTTTGCTGAAAGGATTAACAAATACAGTCCATGGGACGAATATATGCAGTGCTTCAACGCTGCTTTCCGTCCAGAGCTTGACACAGTAGAAATGTTCAACGGCACAATCGACTGGATGGACTTCAACAAGGCAGTGGAAAAAATGAAAACTCAGCCCAAGAAACTCCTGCTATACATTTATTCCGACTGGAACTCAAGCAGCAAGATAATGCTCGGCGGTTCGTTCAAGGAGAAAGTCATAGCCGACTATATAAACAAAAACTTCTATGCAGCTAAAATCCCTTACGACATTGCCGATACGCTGACAATTGCTGGCAAGGCATTCGTAAACGAAACCAAGCAAGTGCAGTACCCGCATCAGCTTGTGCTTTCACTGCTTCATCCCGACTACAGGATTCCCGCTTTTGTAGTTTTCGACGAAAATGCAACTCATCCATTGTTCGTGCAACGCGGATTCTCATCATACTCAACCATCGAGAAACTGCTGACATATTTCGGTGATGACCTGCATAACAAAAATGTTGACCTGCAAAAATACTACGATGAATACATTTCAAAACTACGTGACAAGAAAGATAAACAATAGAAACATGATGCTTAGACGAATTATAATACTGCTTATTCCTGCAATTTTTGCCGTTTGTGGTGTGTCCGCGCAGGTAAATGTTGAAATATCGCAAGAAAAGGTCCTAGAAAATGGACAGAAATTCTATTTGCATACGGTTCAGCAGGGGCAGACCCTGTATTCTATTTGCAAGGCTTATTCTGTAAAGGAAAAAGATGTGATAAATGTCAATCCGCAATTGCAGACCGGAACGCTTTCCATAGGTCAGGTAATAAGGATTCCAATTGAGAACGAAGTATCAAAGGATGGCAAGTACATTGTTTACCTGGTAAAGAAAGGCGAAACTCTGTATTCGCTGCTTAAGCGCTTCAACACTACCGAGAAAGAATTCTACGATGCCAATCCAAAGTTGAGCCGTAACGAAAGCATAAGGGCAGGGGATGAAATTTATTTTCCAATGAAGGAAGGCAAGCAGGAAGATCATGCGACAGTGAAGCCTGTGGAAACAAGCAACGAAAATGCAGTTGTACAGCCTAGCGAGGATGACAATTATATTTATCATACTGTTGCAAAGGGCGAAACCCTGTATAGGATAACCAAGCAGTACGACATAGAATTGGACGATCTTGTTAGTGCAAATCCCGAATTGGCCGACCGTCCGTTGTCGATAAATGAAGTGATTAGGATTCCAAAGAAGAAAAACATTAGCACCGACAATAATGTAGGCAATGAGGTTGTTGAAGTCGATTATGACAATGAGGATTTTGACAATGCCTCGAGCGAAGTGGCAGATACAACAATGATAGCTGATAATGAATATAATGGATACGATTTTGATGATAATAATTTGTCAGTTGTTTTGTTGCTTCCGTTCGAAGTGTCGGGAAACGTGAAGGATCTTGCCTCGCAGGAAAAACGAAAAGTATTGCAGAAAATTAGTCATTTGTCAGAGACTTCGGTGGATTTCTATTCGGGATGCCTTGTAGCATTGGAGAATTTCAAATCCGAAAATGTACGTATCAATCTTAAAGTTTACGACATAGGCAAGGACAGTGTATTGCTGAAGACGTTGATTGCCGAGGGAAAATTCCAGAATGTAGATATGATAATAGGACCTGCATTTAAAAATCAGGTTGAATTTATGAAGTCACAAGGCGTCGACGTTCCGATGCTTTTGCCTTTTGTGTCCGACGATGCTATTCTTAGGGATTATGGCAACTGCATAATGTTGAAGCCAAGCAAACAGGATATTTGTCGCGAACTGGCAAATTATGCTTCACAGATGTCGAATTGCAATGTAATGGTTGTGAAGTCAGAAAAAACAGCTGCTGCGTCGACTAAGTATATGAATGCGATGCGAATGTCCAATGTGTCGGCAACCGAACTTAATTTCAATGGTGGTAGCATTGATGCTATTGGAAATACATTGAAAAAGGATGCCAATAATCTGGTAGTCCTTACTTTCGATAATGAGTCGTCTGTGACAAGAGTTTTGACTCAGCTTTTTAAACTGACAAGTACATACAAGATAATTTTGTTTGCCGATCCAAAGATAATGGATTTCGAGACGGTAGATCCAAATTACTACTTGGGCGTTAAATACGCATATTGTTCAACCAATAATGTCAACTATAAATCTAATGATGTTAAAACGTTTATAAGTAAATTCCACAATGCATTCTTGTGCGAACCTAACGAATTTGCATATATAGCTGCCGATGCAATAGGCTATTTTATCCCTCTGTTGCAGAAGTACGGCAGGAATTTTATAAATGAAATTGATACGGAATATGTGTACGAGGGCTTAGGCGGCAGAAGAATTTATTCCCGTTCGGGCAACTATGCTGGCAATTCTTACAGCAATGCCAATGTATATATAAATTTGATCCAGAAGGATTTTTCATTTTCTGTCGTGTATCCCAAGGATGAAGATTCAAAGAATAATAACAGATAATTGCAAAAGAAATGGGTGGTTTAATAATGGCAATGCAGCTGCTTTTAGCGTTATCGCTATTGGTAGTTATACATGAATTTGGTCACTATATTGCTGCAAGGGCTTTTGGCGTAAGAGTGAAGAAATTCTATATGTTCTTCGATTTCCCGATGTTCTTCACCGAGCCTACTTTTGCAATTTTCAGGGCAAAGAAGGTGAAGGGAAAATGGATTTTCAGTTGGTTTAGCCGCAAGGCTCCGAAGGAATACGACGACGATGAAACCTCTACCGAATGGGGTATCGGATATTTCCCGCTTGGCGGTTACTGTGCAATAGATGGAATGGTCGACGAAACAACAACGTCAGACCAGTTGCCATCAGAACCAAAACCATGGGAATTCCGCACAAAACCAGCTTGGCAGCGACTGATAATAATGATTGGCGGTGTTACTATGAACGTGATTGCCGCAGTGCTGATACTCGGATTTTCGCACCTCGCATTTACAAAGTCGTATCTGCCAGTGGAAAATGTAAAGGAAGGCATATATCCTACACCCGAGGGTCGAGAGCTTGGATTTAGGGCTGGCGACAAGATTGTAGCTATTAATGGCGATGAGGTGGAGCGCTACGAGGATGTATTTTCTGTCAAGCTGTTCTTTGCAAAAACTGTTACAGTTGAACGAAACGGCAACCGTGAGGAATTAAAAATTCCCGACACATTGTATTCCTACATGAAAAGCGGAATATTGCCTTTCGAGTTGTCAAACTACGAGGTCGTTATCGATAGTGTAGCCGAAGGGATGGCTGCCGATAGGGCAGGGGTTAAATCTGGTTCTCGACTGCTTAGAATTGGCGATGCCGAAATAAAAAGTTTCGGACAGATGCGTGAATTGCTTGCCGAATGCAAGGATACGACACTCAATTTTACCTTTAACCTGAAAGGTTCGGATTATACCGCTCCCATAGAAATAGACAGCCTTGGCAAAATAGGTGTATACGTATTGCCGCACTACGAGACAAAAGATTATACCCTTTCATCTGCAATGAAGTACGGCTGGAGGGATGCCCTGCAGACACTTTATGCCAATATCAAGGGCTTCGGACTTATATTCAGCGGAAAGGAAAGTGCACGCGAAAGTCTGCAAGGACCTATAGGCATTGCAAAAGTTTACGGACCAATATGGAACTGGGAGCGTTTCTGGAAACTGACGGGTATTATTTCTATCATACTCGCGTTCATGAACATTTTGCCCATTCCTGCACTCGATGGAGGTCATGTCCTACTATTGTCTATAGAGGCAATAACGCGGCGTAGAATTCCTGACAAGGTTATGGACATTATACAGAGGATAGGTATTCTGATATTGCTCCTATTGATGATATTTATTATTTTTAATGACATTATAAACCTTTTCTAAATGACTTCAGTCCGTTTGATTTCAATATTATTGCTTGTATTCTCGGCGTCTCTTGTTTCTAACGGGCAGGAATATCTTGATTTTAATAACCAATACAACCGTCAGAAGAGGGTACTTGTTGTCCCGTTCGATGAGCGGATATATTTCAACGATGCAACAGCCGAAATTGCAAGGCGCGATGGTCTTACGCACGATGAGATAATGGAATATTTCCGTTACCAGTTGAATTTGCAGCTTGTTAATTCGCTTGCCGATTCGTGCGAAATCGTTGACTTGATGCAGGACAATACCCGCGAAGCCGAAGCCGATATTACAGGCCTATATACAACCATGTCGTATGAGTTGCGTCTTGCTGAGTTTGAGCTTGATACAGAAAATATGAGCAATCTGGCTCGAAAAAGAGCCGAAAAATTGGAGGAGGCACGCCGCAAGCAGCGCGAGGAGGAAATGAAGAATGCCCGTCCAGGAATGCAGAATGGTGAACTTATTGGCCGCAAGCAAAACACCGACGACATGTACCTGCATATAATCATTGGTGAGCCCGAAGTATTGAAGGAAATAGCAAGCCGTCGCAATATTGATTACTATCTGTTTATAAATCAGTTTGATATTAAGACAGATTATCGCGATCCGTACCTTAGCGGACAGCGCAATGTGTATCGCATAATGCGCGTACATTTCAGCATATATAATACAAATGGAGAGTTTGTGTCTGGAAATTATGCGAGCACGAAGGTTCCGCTATATGAGGACGATAAGGAGCGTATTGTCAATCAGTATTTTCCGGATATTATGCGTCAGATAGTTAAAAAAATAAAATTTCATTGATATGAAACTTGTTCTTGCCAGCAACAATAAGCATAAGTTAGAAGAAATGCGTGCAATCCTGAATGGAATTGTCGAGGTTGTGTCGTTGTCAGATATCAATTGTCACGATGAAATTCCTGAGGAGCAGCCTACAATTGAAGGCAATGCACTGCAGAAAGCAAGATATATATACGAAAAGTTTGGCGTGGATTGTTTTGCCGACGATACAGGTCTGGAGGTGGAATGCCTGAACGGGGAGCCGGGTGTGTATTCGGCACGTTATGCAGGCGAGCATCCTACTTTCGACGACAATATTGCAAAGCTTCTTGCAAACATGAAGGGAAAAGAAAACCGAAAAGCAAGATTCAGGACTGCAATAGCATTGATTCTTGGCGGTAGGGAGTATATGTTTGAAGGCGAGGTAACAGGTTGTATAATAGAGGAATATCGTGGAGGAAATGGCTTCGGTTACGATCCTGTTTTTTTGCCAGATGGATATTTTGAAACATTTGCCGAGCTTTCTTCCGAAATTAAAAACAAGATAAGCCATAGGGGAAATGCAGCAAAGAAGCTTGCTATGTTTTTAACTAATCATATTCAAAATGAATAAGCTGGAGTCTCTTATATTGATAATGTCCCTATTGATAATGTCAATAATATCTTCGGCGCAGGTGGCCGTTGGTCAATGGCAGGATCATTTCTCATACAAGAATGGAACTAATTTGATACTTGTTGGCGACGACATCTACATGACTTCGGAATGTGGAATACTGAAGTACAATACTGCAACGAATGAGATAGAGAAACTTACAAAACTCAATGTGCTTTCGGATATAACACCTTCGGGAATTGTTTACGACGAAAGAACAGGATCTGTAATAGTTGGATATTCGAGCGGTAATGTTGATGTGATAAAAGGCAATGAGATTACAAATATCAATGATATAAAGAAGAAGTCTATAAATAGCAGCAAATCGATAAATAAAATATTGGCTAAAGACGGTTTCGCATATCTGGGATGCGATTTTGGTGTAGTAGTCTTGAACTTGAAGAAAATGGAGATTAGCGAGACTTGGTATATTGGCAACAACGCTACATACGTGCATGTCAACGACATGGAAATGAATGGTGATGACATTTATGTTGCTACAAATGCAGGAGTGTTGAAAGGCAATCTCAACGACCATCTGGTTGATTTTTCAAAATGGCAGGTAATTACAGATTTTGTTGATGAGCCGGAATTGTTGTGGATGAAGGGCTCCAATTATAATGCTTTGAAGTGGTTTAATGGTAATCTTATTGCCAACTATAAAAGTCCCTTGGACAACAGCGATACGCTGATGTTATACGACGGAAGCGGTTGGAGGCATGTGATGAACGATTTGCATTGCACCAAAGTGATGTCGGGGAACAACGATACTTTGGTGTGCTCTACAGGTTATTCATTGTATACCTACAATTCAAATTTTGAGCAGACCAACGAGATATGGTATTATAAGACTGGATACGGATGGTTTAGCCTGTTTGCCAACAGTACGGTGCTGAAGGATGGCCGCTTTTGGATTGCAGATGCTCAGCGCGGCCTATGTTGGATAAAGGACGATTCGGGACATTTTATCGAGGTTAATGAGCCATTGAGCAACAAAGTGTTCAATATTGCTTCCGCCAAGTCGAAAGTAATAGCTGTAAATGGCGGTTATAAATCATCGTTCACCCCTACGTGGACACCACCTTCTTTGTATCAGTATCGCGATTATAAATGGATAAACCAGACCGCTGACGAATTGCCCGAACTGTCGGGGATAACCGATTTGGTTGATGTCGCAATAGATCCCAATGATGCCAGTCATTTCTTTGTAAGTTCTTGGGTTAAAGGTCTTCATGAGTTTAGAGACAACAAGTTCTATAAAAGTTATAACACAACGAACAGTACGCTAATGGAAATAGACGGCATCGACTGGATAAGGGTTGGCAGTGCAGATTTCGATAAGGATGGCAACTTGTGGGTTACCAATTCGCTTTCTGCAAAATGTTTGCATGTTATGACTCCGGATGGGCAGTGGACTGGCTTTTCAATTCCCGACATGGTAAAAAACATAAAGCAGGTTGTTGCAGCAAGTAATGGTTACAAGTGGATTGCAATAGGACAGTCGGGCGGCTTGCTGGTTTTCGACGACAACGGGACTCCCGAGCTTACTTCCGACGACAGATACAAGCGTATAAATGTTCTTAACGAAGACGGTGAGACGGTAAGTAACGATGTTTACTCGCTGGCCGAGGACAAGAACGGCTATATATGGGTTGGTACAGCAAAGGGAGTAGTTGTTTACTACAATCCTGATAAGGTGTTTGATTCCTCTCAAGTTAGGGGACGTCAGATAAAGGTTCCGCGTAACGATGGTACAAATAATGCCGATTTGCTTCTTTCTGCCGATGTTGTTACCTCTATATGTGTCGATGGAGCCAATTGCAAATGGTTTGGAACTCAAAATGGCGGAGCATACTATACAAGTGCCGACGGTGTTGAAACAATACATAATTTCAATACCGAAAATAGTCCTATTCCAAGCGACAATATCTTGTCGATAAAAGTGGTGCCCGAGACTGGCGATGTCTTTTTTGCAACGCAGAACGGTATGGTGTCGTATCGTGGAGTAGCAACTGAAGGTTTTGAGAATTTCGACAAGATTTATGCGTTCCCGAATCCAGTGAGATCCGATTACGACGGTCCAATTACAATAAAAGGTTTGGTGGCCGGCTCAACCGTAAAAATTACTGACATTGCCGGTAATATTGTATACGAGGCAAAATCAACTGGTGGTCAGGTTGTGTGGGATGGTAACAATTTGAATGGAAACAGGGTAGCATCTGGCGTGTATGTAGTATTTTCTGCTACAGAAGTAAGCAAGCAAAAATCAACTACGAAGATTGTATTTTTGAACTAAAATGATGAATTTTCAAGCATACAAGCGCGCCAAGCTATTTCAAACAGTCTTAAATATTCACAACACTAGAACTTAGTACCTCTTTCCCCACAGATACATGCTTATAAAAACCGAAGCCATAGTACTAAACCGCATCAAATACACCGACAACTCGTTTATTGTAAATATGTTCAGCGAAGCATGCGGAAAAGTTTCGGTTTTAGTGCGTACATCGTCACGCAAATCGGGACAGAAAGCAAATATTTTTTCACCTTTGAATATTGTTCGCACCGAATTCCGTATAAAGGACACTCGCTCGGTGCAGGGAATTTCGTTTTGCGAACTTGTCAAAAGCCCAACTGCCATCGACAGCGATGTGGTCAGGATTTGTATTTCTCAGTTTATAGCCGAAGTGATAATGAAAATGGTTAAGGAGGAAGAACAAAACCCAGCGCTATATCAATTTTTCAGAAATACAATCGAGGCTATAGAAGTTTCGGACAGCAACATTGTAAACCTGCACATAATTTTTTTGAAGGATTTTGCTCGGCACCTAGGCTTTGAGATAACAAACAACTATTGCACCGAAACACCGTATTTTAATTCGCGCGAAGGAATGTTCCTGCCGTTTTTCACATCCGAGGAGGAGTCGTTTGACAAGCAGTTAAGCCTCGCCTTCTCTACAATCTTAAGTTCATCGTACGAAACTGGCAATATGAAAATCCCATACGTCTACCGAAAAGAAATTATCCGTCAGATGCTTGAATACTACAAGATCCACACCGAGAATCTGTCGGAAATAAAGTCGCTTAAAGTGTTGAACGAAGTGTTTGGAAACGACTAGGCCTTGTAAAGACGTGCCATGGCGCGTCTCAACAAAAACGCTGAAAGCATTGAAACCAGAAACTGAAACAGCGAAGCTAACCATCTTGTACAATCGCGCCATGGCGCGATTCAACATATTAACAACGAATAATGAACAAATAATTTTTATGACGGGAAAATAAATGTTAAACTTGTACGTTATTTGTATTATATTTTGCCGTATATGACGAAACGAAGTTTATTTTGTACTGCATTGATCGTCACGGTTTTAGTAACTGTGCTTATCCCGAACAAACTTTCGGGACAAACTACTTTGCAACTAAAAATTTCGCCTGTTGGGATGCATTTCTTCAACGAACCCAATAAAAGTCTTTACGAAAACAAGATAGACGCGAACTCAATATTCGTTCTTGAGCCATGTGTAATTTTAGGTGTAGAAACTTATCTCGTGAGCGACATATTGTGTTTCAGGGCCAATTTTGGGGGTCTTAGCGATGCAATATCGAAGCCGGGGCTTTTCCTGCAGGCAGGACTTAAAGTCAGGATGTTTCAAATTTATCGCAATTCGCTTAGTTTTGGTGCAGGACTGATGTTGTACGGACACGAATGTTGGGGTACTGTGCCAAACTACGAATATGTGAGAGGATGGAAGCAGAACGGCAGCTGGGAGTACTCCGTTGGATTCCTTGCCGATCTGGAATATGCCATTTTTTTAAACGACAAGAATGATCTTCTGTTTAACTTTACATACGGTTACCAGAAAAAGACATTTAATATTACAATAGGATACAGATACTGGCTGTCTTCCATAATAAAGCACCCGATAAAGTGCGGAAGCTGCCCATTCACAAAAACAAATAATTCATGGAAAAAGTAGAAGAGACAAAAGCAACAAGGGTTTTCGACATCCTTGACATATATAAAAATGAACATTCTGACCTTGATGTTGCATTTGCACACAAGGACAAGGGAGAATGGATAAAATACACACCAGCCGACTACAGAAGGTATTCATATATGTGTGCATGTTCGCTCATCGATGCAGGAATGCAGAAGGGCGACAAAATCATAAGTATTTCGCAGAATCTGCCACACTGGAACATCCTTGATATGGCTATCGCAATGGCGGGCTTGGTGCATGTGCCTGTATATCCGACACTTAATAATACAGAGCTTGAGTTCATCATGCGCGACTGCGAAGCAAAGATGGTTTTCGTATCGAATGCAAAGCTTTATGCAAAGGTTAAACAAGTTGTCGAAAACCTTGAAGTAAAACCGCGGATTTTTACTTTCACCAATGTTCCCGATGCCGACAACTGGACAACCTTGATGATTGACAGCCGAAGCAGGGAAGCAGAACTAAAAAAACTCATAGTTGAAAGGAAAAAAGAAATCAGCGAGGATGATGTATTCTCACTCGTTTACACATCGGGAACTACGGGAAATCCAAAGGGCGTAATGCTTTCGCACAAGAATATTCTTTCAAACTCGTACGGAGTACGTCCGATTATACCTGCCGAATACAAGCAACGCGCAGTAAGTTTTCTGCCACTTTGCCACATCTACGAGAGAATGATGAACTACGCATTCCAGATAAAGGGCATTTCGATTTACTATGCAGAAAGTCTCGGCACAATCATGCGCGATGTGCAGGATGTAAAACCTCACATTTTCAACATGGTACCGCGTGTAGCCGAAAAGTTCTACGACAAGATTGTGGCAATGGGAAAAGATTTTACACCTCTGAAAAAGCACATCTTCAACTGGGCGCTAAAGGTAGGCAGCAAGTTCGATGTTCGCAACAACAATTCTGCATTCTACAAGTTGCGACTTAATATTGCACGAAAGCTTGTATTCAAGAAGTGGCAGGAAGCATTTGGTGGAAACATAATTGTAATCGTAGCTGGTGGTTCATCGCTTAGTCTGCACATTTCAAAACTATTTGCAGCAGCTGGACTAAAGATATGTGAAGGCTATGGTCTAACCGAAACATCGCCTGTGATTGCAGTAAACTGGCCGGCATGGGATAAGTCAATGCTTGGAACGGTAGGTCCTATTCTCGATGGTGTAACTGTTAAAATTGATGATGACGGCGAAATCCTTGTCAAGGGTCCCAACATCATGAAGGGCTATTACAACAACGAGGAGGCAACACGTCAGGTAATCGACGAAGATGGTTGGTTCCATACTGGCGACATTGGTGAACTTGTAGATGGCAAATTCCTAAAGATTACCGATCGCAAGAAGGAAATATTCAAGATGTCGAACGGAAAGTATATTGCACCGCAAGTTATTGAGAACAAACTTAAGAATTCAAACTTCGTGGAACAGGTAATGATTATCGGCGAAAACGAAAAGTTTGCCAGCGCACTCATTTCGCCCGACTTCAACTACCTGCACTTCTATGCTTCTAAACACAAGATTCACTATCGCGACAATTTCGCACTTATAAACGACCCTGAGGTTATCAAGAAATATCAGGGCGAAATCGACAACCTGAATAAAACATTGAGCGAGTACGAGTGCATCAAGCGTTTCCGTCTTGTTTGCGAGGAATGGTCGCAGGAAACCGGTGAACTTTCACCGACTCTCAAGCTCAAGCGTAATGTGATAAAGAAGAAATATGCTTCGGTAATAGATGAAATTTATATGCATCAGGAGGACCAGCAACAGCAGGGCTCAGTTAATCCTAATGCAATCATCGAAAAGATTACCGACGGAATGAAGAAGCTTGTAAACATCGGTAGCTCGAAGCATTAATTTAAAAAGTCATTTCGGATGTTGCCCCCTGAGCCTGTCGAATGGAGGCTATCCGAAATCTTCTTCAGCATTCCGTATTGCAAAGCAACAGATTAAGGAAACGACTCATGGAAGATTTTATCAGCCAGATTATCCAAAGCCTTGGTGCAAACACATTCGTCAAGATTACCTTGTCGTCGCCAATGCGCAAGGACATTGATGTGCGCAACATTTATGTCAAGCAGGTGGAAATAAAGGGAGAACGCAAGCTCAGTTTCACTTACCGCTATCAGAAGCGCGACATAGTGAAAAATTATTCTATTGATGAAGCATTAGACAATTTGCGTAAACATATCGGTGATGAATACAGATTTGCAACATTGTTCACCATTGCTGGCGACTTTGTATTGCAACACAACGGCAACCACTTCAAGATGAAGCAACAGGAAGCCAGCGTTACCGAACTGCCTTCACTTAGCCATGACCGCAGCAAGAACCGCAAGCTGGAGACATCTGACGGCAAAAAATATCTTCATCTGCTCGGAATTACCGATGCCACCGGCAATGTGAATCCAAAGTCGCAGGACAAGTTCAAGCAGATAACGCACTACATAGAAATTCTTAGCAGTCATATAGATACGCTTCCCACCGATCGCACAATAACCGTTGCCGACATGGGTAGTGGCAAGGGCTACCTTACTTTTGCCCTCTACGACTACCTTGCAAACACGCTCAAGTGCAAGGCCGATGTCCTTGGTGTTGAGATTCGCCACGATATGGTGGAGCTTTGCAACAAGTTTGCAAAGGAATCGGGCTTTGGCGGACTGCATTTTGCCGAAAGCGCAATCGACAGCTACAGTGCTGAAAAGCTCGATATGCTCATAGCACTCCACGCTTGCAATACTGCTACCGACGATGCACTTGCAAAAGGCGTTTACGCGGGAGCGCAAGTAATTGTTGTCGCACCATGCTGCCAGCATCAGATACGCAACGAAATGGAAAGCGGGACACCAAACGAGATACTGTCGCCGATACTGCGTCACGGAATTTTTATGGAACGCCAGGCAGAACTCGTTACCGACAGCATCAGGGTGCTTTTTCTGCAATATCATGGGTACAAAACCAAGGTTGTGGAATTTATCTCGGATGCGCACACACATAAGAACGTAATGATAATCGCAACAAAATCAACCGTTTCGGAAGAACAAAGGCACAAGATACTTTCACAGCTCGACGCGCTTAAATCTTTCTTTGGAATCAAGCAACACTATATCGAAACAAAATGGCAGAAATAAAGGCAATAGTTTACGAATCGAATACCGGCTTCACAAAGCAGTATGCCGAACTTTTGTCGGAGATTATCAATGTGCCTGCCATTCCAACCATTGACAATTCAATGATTTCCAGTGATCGAGTGCCTGTCATATTTCTTGGGTGGATATGTGCAGGCAAGGTAAACGGTCTTAGGTTGGCTCGACTGAAATACAATCCTGTCATAATTGCAGGGGTAGGGATGACGCCGCAGAGCGAAAAATATGCTTTCGACGTGGCATTGCAAAATCAAATAGATGAGCCATTCTATTATTTGCAGGGAGGAATGCATCGTGAAAAACTCAGAGGTTTCTACAAAATAATGTTCCACATATTGTCACGGTCTATTCTGCGTAAAGCCGAGAAAGGCAAATCAAAGCTTGATGAAAATGAGAAGCTGATGGTGGATTTGATAAAAAATGGTGGTTCTTTTGTAGAAACTAAGAACCTTGATATGTTGGTGGAAAAATATAAGGAGGTAGAGGAGATTTTAAGATCTTCGTAGAAGGTTTGTTTCGAAAATTAATGTACATAAATTTTTGTCATGGAAAACTACGTAGAAGAAAAGGTTGCACTGGCGGTGCAGTATTTCAAGGGCGGATACAATTGCTCGCAGTCGGTATTTATGGCATTTGCCGAGGATTTTGGTGTTGACAAAACAATAGCTGCCAAGATTTCGGCATCGTTTGGCGGAGGCATAGGCCGTATGCGCGAGGTGTGCGGTGCGGTGTGCGGAATGGCGATGTGCGCAGGTTTCATTGCTCCAGCCGACGACCCGTCGGACAAGGCGGCACGTACAGCCAACTATGCTCTTGTGCAGGAGTTTGCCGAGAAGTTCCGAGCCGAAAATGGTGACATCATTTGCCGGCGCTTGCTCGGGTTGCCCGACGAAAATTGTCCCTGCCCCGAACCTTCAACCCGCAATGCCGAATTCTACAAGAAGCGTCCATGTGTTGAATATGTGGCGTTTGCAGCAAGGTTGGTGGCGGAAAAGATGGTGGAATTTGGGAGGATTTAAGTATTCAAAGATTTAAAGGTTCAGGGTTTAGCTTCGTTTGATGATTATTAGACACATGTAATCTTAAATCTAAAAATTGTACTAATTTTTGGGATTATAATCCTAAAAATAGGTATAAAATTTAGGAATACAAATTAATTTTACTACCTTTGTGCCGAATTAAAAAGAACATTGTAATGGCACTTATTAAAAGGCGTCTTGAAAAGGTGATTACCGACTTGCTGTTTTGTGGCAAGGCAATTGTCGTGATAGGAGCGCGCCAAGTTGGCAAGTCAACATTATTTAAACAAATAATCGCCCGTTTAGACAAATCCATTAGTAAAGAAGATATCCTTATAATTGATTGCGACGATTCGGAGCAACGTGCATTGCTTGATAATGCAAACATTGCAACATTGAACCAACTTCTTGCAGGCAAGCGTATTGTTATGGTTGACGAGGCTCAGCGAATAAAAGGCATTGGCATAACGTTAAAAATTATAATCGACCATTTCAACGATATACAGCTACTTGTCACGGGTTCATCGTCATTTTTGCTTCAGGGGCAACTAAACGAACCTCTGACTGGTAGAAAGTTCGAATACAACCTTTACCCGATATCCACACAAGAACTATATGATGACAGTGGGCTGATACGCGTCAAGCAGACTTTGGAATCGCGTCTAATATACGGATCTTATCCAGATGTAGTTGCTAGCGAAAAAAACATCAGAACATTATTGATGAATCTATCTGGAAGTTATATGTATCAAGATTTGCTTTCGTTGGAAAGTGTACGAAAACCTGTATTGTTGGAGAAATTGCTCGTTGCACTGGCGCTTCAAGTTGGCAGCGAAGTGTCGTACAATGAGATTGCGCAAACGATAGGCTCAGATAACAAGACTGTGGAAAAATATATCGACTTGCTGGAGAAATGCTATATCGTGTTCCGTCTGAATGGTCTTAGTCGTAATTTGCGAAACGAATTGAAGAAGTCGAAGAAAATATATTTTTACGACAATGGAATACGCAATGCTGTAATTCAGCAGTTCGCGCCAGCCGACAAGCGCAACGATATGGGTGCTTTATGGGAGAATTTCTTTATTTCTGAACGCAAAAAGTACAATCATTATAATGGTAAATATGCAAATGTTTATTTCTGGCGCACAAACGAACAGCAGGAGATTGATTATATTGAAGAATGCGACGGCACAATGACGGCGTTCGAAATGAAGTGGAATCCCAAAAAAGGAAAAGCAACATTTCCAAAACAGTTCCTTGAAGCATACGACATAAAGGAAACGGTAGTAATTACTCCCGAAAATTATTTGGATTGGTTGATTTGATGCTTCTATACTTTTTCGGACAAGTTTTGGTAGGCAAGATGTTCTTTTGCTTGGCAAATCGGCAGCAATCTCAATAGCAAAAAATAGCAGATAAAAAGATGCTGTTCATGTTGCAAATTGCATATTGTAAAATTTTGTGCAATATTATACTTATCTTTGCGTTTTGCATATAAAAGCATGTTTAGCATGAAACGATTTGTAGTGTTGTATATGTTGCTGTTAAGCTGTTGTGTGTTTGCGCAGAACGACAGCATAAAGTTGCGCCCCAAGCAGCAGATTGAGTACCGGCACAACATATCGGCGCAGGTAAATCCTGCTGGCGATTACTTAGATTTGATGATTTCAAATCAGACAACCGAAAGCAATTACGTGAACTGGCATGGCGCAATAAGATATATCTATACTGTGCATCCCAATATTCTAGTGGGCGGCGAAGCATCATATACGTCGTTCGAATATTACAACGCCGATTCGCAAAAGGACAAGACCAAGCTGGAAATTGGCTATTGGTCGCACGATTTAGGAGCATTGGCGAGGTTCATATACAACAAGCCGCAGTGGTGCCGACCTTTTGCCGACATAGTAATAGGCTACCGCAGGTCATACGCTTTTGGCAAGGATTACAGCCCAGAGAGGAACAGTTATCTATATACATACAATAGGTTCCAGTGGTATGCTGCCGTGGGTGTGTCGTTCCGCTTCTGGGAAAACCATTTCAACATCGACCTTATGTGCAAGGCTTCTACATTGAGTTTTGCCGACTTGCGAAGGGTTACTTTCGGGTGGAAAATCGGTTATAACTTCAATTCCCAAAACAAGAAGAAATGAACAGATTGTTAGCCATATTGATTTCTTTGGTTCTTGCCATGTCGGCGATGGCTCAGTCCCAGCATCCATGCCGTTTCTGCGATACCACACCACCATACAAGCACAGCATTGAGATACAGGTAAACAGAGCTTTCTCCCATGCATCGATTTGGGTGGATTATTTGTTGGAGAAGTCAAATGGTACATACGACAAAGAAAAATATGCACAAGCTTTTTTCTCAAATATACGCTATGGATATAGGGTGTTGCCATTTTTGAGTATCGGGCCTGAATTCATATACGAAAATGAATATAAACCACTCCTATATACTGGGCCTGACGGCGGACAAGTAATGATTGATGACAAAATCATCCGCGCAAAGTCCGGAGCGTATGCCCGTCTTCATGGCAACTGGCTTAAAGTGTTCAAACCTTACGCTGACTTAGGGTTGGGTTATTTTTATCTTCGCAACACATTGAATCCCCAGAATCAAGAGCGTACGGATCTTTTCAGGGATAAAAAGGTTCATAAGTTCGACTTTTATGTTGGTGCAGGAATGTCGTTCATGATATGGAAAAACCACTTCAATATTGACTTGGGTGCAAAATATTCTCCAGTTTTTTGGAGCAATATTTTTTCAAAAAAAGTTGTTTTCACTTGGAAAATCGGTTATAACTTCAATGCAAAGAAATAACAGATACGCTGGAAGGTGAAAAATGTGTTCGTTTCAAAATAACGCTTTAAAATATTTTTTTGTGCAATATTATACTTACCTTTGCGTTTTGCATATAAAAGCATGTTTAGCATGAAACGATTGATTGTGTTGTATATGTTGCTGTTAAGCTGTTGTGTGTTTGCGCAGAACGATACCACAAAGTCGCGCTCGAAGCAGCAGATAGAGTATCGTCACAATATTTCGGCACAACTGAACCCGGCAGGAAAATGTTTGGATCTGATGATTTCAAATCAGACATTCGAAACCAACTATGTGATATGGCATGGTGCCTTCCGATATACTTACGCGGTACATCCCAATATCCTTATGGGCGGCGAAGCGTCTTACTCGTCCTATGAGTATTATGACGGCATTTCGCAAAAAGATAAAACAAAGTTTAGTTTTGGGTATTGGTCGCACGACCTCGGAGCAATGGTGAGGTTTATCTACAACAAACCCCAGTGGTGCCGACCATTTGCCGACATTGTAATCGGATACAGGAGAGTTTATTCTGCTCACAGACCTACTCAGGAGGAGGTTGATTTTTCCATGAGGCAAATGTATGTGCAAAACAAATTCCAGTGGTACGCCGCCGCGGGAGTTTCGTTCCGTTTCTGGCAAAACCATTTCAACATCGACCTTATGTGCAAGGCTTCTACATTGAGTTTTGCCGACTTGCGAAGGGTTACTTTCGGGTGGAAAATAGGGTATAATTTCAATTCCCGAAATAAGAAGAAATGAACAGATTGCTCGCCATATTGATTCCTTTGGTTCTTGCCATGTCGGCGATGGCTCAATCCCAGCAGCCATGCCGTTTCTGCGACACGCTTACTCCTTATAAGCATAGTATAATGATACAAGTTAACCGTGGTTTTGAGGATCCTAGGGATATTGCAACATATATTCGGGAAAAGACAAGTGGCTTATACAATGAAGAAAACGATGTTCCTGCTTTCATCTTTAATATACGGTATGCTTATAGAGTGCTTCCATATATGAGTGTAGGTCCTGAATTTATTTATGCAACCGACAAGCATACGATGAGACTTCAGGAATATGACGAAAATCAAAATATGACGGAGGAAATATTTAAACTTGATGTGAGCCGTACAAGTGCAGGTGCATTCTCCAGACTACATGGCAACTGGCTGCAAGTGTTCAAACCATACGCCGACATCGGTCTGGGCTATTACTGCATGCATAGTATCTCTACTCCTAAAAATCCGCAGCGAACAGATTTGCTTTACGATAATAAATACCATAGGTTTTATTTTTATATCGCTCCTGGATTTTCGTTTATGATATGGAAAAACCATTTCAGTATTGACATAGGTGTAAAATATTCGCCCACAAATTGGCATAATATCTTTTCAAAAAAGGTTGTTTTTACTTGGAAAATCGGGTATAACTTCAATTCCCAAAATAAGAAGAAATGAACAGGTTGCCAGCCATATTGATTCCTTTGGTTCTTGCCATGCCGGCGATGGCTCAATCCGAGCAACCTTGCTATTTCTGTGATTCCATGCCGCCATACAAGCACAGCATCATGTTTCAGTTTAACAGGGCATTTGATGAGTACATAGATATTTATGACTATTTTACTCATGTTAGTTTCGAAGATGGATTGCCCCAAAACTATTATGCAAACCTACGCTATGGATACCGTGTGCATAAGAACATAATGGTAGGACCGGAATTGATGTTTTTTAGTCAGAAACGTTTTTTTTATAAGAAAATATTGCATGTAACAAGTTTTAAAGTTGGCGGATATGCTCGTTTCATTGTAAACAAATGGCAGGTCTTTAAGCCTTACGCCGATGTGGGAATGTCATATAATTCTGTATATTTCAAGTATATTTGGACTGAAAATTATGTGCCGACAGACGAGGAGATACAATGGCTTCAGTCTGGCTTTTTGCATCACTTCGATGCTTATATAGCACCTGGCATGTCGTTCATGATATTGCAGAACCGCATTAACATTGACCTTGGCGTAAAATTTTCACCGTTTAGAAACAATGTAAATAGCAAAATGTTCGTTTTAACATGGAAAATCGGTTATAACTTCAACAGCAAATGAAAGTAAGGATTTCAATATTGGTTGTTGCGCTTTGTTTGCTTGCCGCCTGTCAGAGTAAGGTCAACTACGACTTTCCCAATAACTACAAGCAGGCTATAGTGATGAACTCGCTAATCACCCCCGACGAGCCTATAAGCGTTACCTTGACGCTCACTATGCCCATTGCGCCAAGTTCTTACAACCATGATAGTTTGGGAATCCCAATATCTCTCACGGAGCCAACCTATATCGACGATGCGCTCGTAATCGTATTCGAGGACGGGCAAGTGCTTGACACGCTTTCTTTCGAGGATGGTATTTATATTTCTGAAAAGACGCCCAAAGTCGGTTCGCAGTACAAGATAGAGGCTTCGAGTGCAAAATACGGCGATTGTTCCGCTAGCACCTATTTGCCTGCATTGCCCGGAATAAGCGACATTCGCTATCGCAACAATGTGTCGGTGGACGACGAAGGGGAACCAATTTCCAAACTCTACTTGAAAATCACCGACAACGACCCTGCCCGCAACTACTACAAGATTTCCATGGGTGTGAATCGCGACGAGGAAAGCTATCACGGCTACTACACTGTTTGGTTCAGCAAGACAAAGAATACAGACAGCATCCTTATGCAAAGCGGAAGTCTTCTGTTTACAGGTGCATTCCTGCTTATAAGCGACGAATATTTCAGCGGCGGAAGCTACAACTTGGAAGCATACTGCGGCTACATACATAAAAATACGGACTTAGTAATAACCTCGCTTTCGCAAAGTTACTACGAATATCTGCGAACCAAGGCAATGCAGGACTACGAAGGCGACGGTTTTGTCGGAACACAGGACATACTTAATGTTATTCCTGCCGATATTTATTCTAACGTCGAAAACGGATACGGCATTTTTGCTGGCTATTCCATGATGAACGATACAATTGGAAGATGACAAGGAGTGTTGGAAATATTGTTTTGCTATTCGCAATTTTGCTTCTGCTTTGCAGTTCGGCTTTTGCGCAGGAAGTAAAGCTGTCGGGATATGTGGTCTGCGAAGGTTCGCGCGACCGTATTGCCGATGCCAACCTCCGCGACGAATATTCGGGCAAGGGCACATCGTCAAACGAATACGGCTACTACGAAATGCATTTCAAATATGGCGACAGTGTACTGATAAACGTTTCGCACATTTCCTACACCGAAACAATGTTCGCCCTGAAACTTACCAAGAACACGCATTTCGACATAATAATGAAGCAGGGGCATACGCTTTCGGAAGTTACCGTAACCGAAAGGGCACCGATAGAAAAGCGTCTCGAAGTTGCAACTATGCGTCTAGCTGGCGAGCAGGTAAAACTTATTCCTACCATTGGCGGTGAATCGGACATAATGCGTGCCTTCCAGCTTATGCCCGGCGTTGACGCGACAAGCGAAAACCGTGCTGGATTGAGTGTGCGTGGCGGCGATTTTGGTCAGAACCTATATGTTCTCGATGGAACACCGCTGTTCTCTGTAAACCATATTGGCGGATTGCTCTCTACCTTCGATGCCGACATCATTGAGCGCGCCGACCTTATAAAGGGTGGTTTTCCTGCCAATTATGGCGGTCGCCTGTCGTCGGTGATGGAGGTGGAAACGCGCAACGTGGAGGACATGACGCGCGGAAACCTCACTATCGGTCTGCTCAACTGCAAGCTTAGCCTCGGCGGTCCGTTGAAAAACAAGAAAACCTCGATGTTGTTCTCAATCCGCCGCTTCATGTACGACCTTATAATGTATCCTGCTTCGTCGCTTGTACTTGACGACCAAAAGCTTGCATATACCTTCTGGGATTTCAACTTCAAGATAAACCACAAGTTCAACGACAAGAACATCTTGAGTTTCGGCACTTACGTTGGCGACGACATCTACAAGATTGGCAACGACCTCTACGGCAACCGCGATGTGGCAAGAATGCGGCAGTCGTGGGGCAACAAGATGGCATCGCTGAAATGGGACCACAAGTTTGATGACCGTACAAGCAGCCGCATAAACCTAAGTCTCACCGACTTCCATAGCACAAGCATGGCAAAGTACAACGAGTTCTACAACCGCGATTCCATATTTTCAATGCTCTTCAAGAATGCGGTAAACATAATGGATGTGCGCCTTGCTGCCGATGTAAACTGGAAAATGTGGGGAAATTCGGTTCTTAGGGCAGGTATTTCCGAATCGCTTTACACTTCTTTTCCCTACCGCAACAAACTTATATGCTTTGTAAACGATTCTGTCATAAGCGAACAGCATAACAGGGCAAAAAACATCTATTCCAATGAAATTTCCGCCTACGTCCTCGGTGAAATGCACTTTGGCAAGTATGTTTCTTCAAATATTGGATTCCGCTTCACGCATTACTACGACATCGGCGGCAAGAAATCATATTGGCAGCCCGAACCACGCGCTTTGCTAATGTTCCATATTCCCAAGGCATTCACCGTAAAGGCCGCATATTCGCATGTACATCAGAACCTTCAGTGCGTAACGGCTTACATTATCGGCATTCCGCAGGACAGGTGGATTATATCTACAGGCAGAATCAAGCCGGCTATGTCGCAACAGTTTGATGTCGGCATAGAACGCAGTTTCCTTGATGGAATGTTGGAACTTTCGGTTGATGCCTACTACAAGAAAATGACAGACCTTGCAATGATGTCGCGCACAATAAGCGTGGAAGGAATGGCCGAAAACATATCCGACATGGACGTTGTGCTGATGGGTGGCAACGGCAAGGCAAAGGGCATAGAACTATTGCTGACAAAGACACGCGGAAGTCTCACTGGATTTGTCGGCTACTCGCTGGCACAGACAATGCGGCAGTTCGATGGTGTAAACGACAACAAATATTTCTTTGCCGACAACGACCGCGCACATTCGTTCAGCATCTCGCTCAACTGGGCTACAAGCGACAAGTTTTCGCTTTCGGCAAACTGGGTATTCGCAACCGGCGCACCAATTTCAATTCCGACAGGCATTTTCTACGACATCGACGGTAATTACTCGTACATCTACGGCGGTGTAAACGAATACCGCATGAAACCATATCACCGTCTTGACATCGGGTTCAATTTCATGAAGTCGTTGCACTGGGGCGAAAGAACCTTGACGTTAAGCATAATCAACGCATACGGCAGACGAAATCCATACGTTTACTTCTTATGGCGCTATGAAATGAGGCAGTTCTCGTTGTTCCCGTTCATGCCGGCACTGTCGTACAGCGTCAACTTCAACAAGGTAAGTCTGATTGAACGCGGAAGACCATATTTGAAGTCACAGAAGGAATTTCAGGGAATTTTCCACCGACATTCTATTGGTTTCCAGATAAATCCCTACCTTGGCGACATAAAATACTACAAGCCATTGGTATTCGCTGGACGATACACCTACGGAATATTCAATTACCTGTCGGTAGGTGCGGAGTTCTCGGGATTCTACGACAACGGAAAACTAAATGCCAATGTTTCAAGGACTACACTTGATACCCGTTACGGACTGCTGTGCCGCGTAAAATATCCCTATCTGAAATACTTCCATCCGTTCATTGAAGTGTCTGTTTATTATGGACATGTAAAGGAAGAAACCGCTGTCGCAAATGCAGGAATCAAAAAGTCCGACTATTTCGCAGGTTATGCCGCTCCAGGTATTTCGGTAAACATGTTCCGCAAGCGCATTTCGTTGGATTTCTTCTACAAGTTCTCGCCTCGCAAAATCATCGACGACAAGTATTATGTTATGACTTGGCGGTTGAATGTAAACTTCTAAGGCTATTCTCTATGATGTGCTACGCACGTTTCTAAGTTTCAAGTTTAACTTCGTTGAGGGCTTCGCCGTTTCTATGGCTTCGCCGTTTTGAAAGTTGAACTAAAAACCTGTCGAGCCGTCTGTCTGCTAGCCTTTCAGCCTTCAAGCCTGTTAGCCTTTCAGCCTTCACAACACTTTTTCGGGCGAGTTTTGGCAAGCAAGATGTTCGTTTTACTTGGGAAATGGGCGATGACTTCAATAGTAAAAATAGCAGATAAGTAAACTCGCGACCCATCTACAAAATATATCTTACAAAATATTTTTTTTGTGCAATATTATACATATCTTTGCGCTGTAATATAAAAACAAGAGGGAATGAAGCATTTGTTCTTACTATATTTTCTTGCAGTTACCAGCGTGGTTTTTGCACAGAAGTCAGCCTATATTAAGGACAGGCTTTATTTTGATGTTTCTTATACATTGCAGAAACGAGATTTAATGAACGACGAAGTCCAAAGGGTAAGAAGAGATGCTTTTTCGCTGTCTGCGTGCTATGGTGTGACCAAATTCTGGGAACCAGGATTGTACTATAGCCTAAGCGAGTCATCAGGTAGAGGCTCTCATTTAGTAGGAATTAAGAACAATTTTCACATATTGCCGTTTTTCATAAAGCCTGACAATAGGTTTTTCCGCGTTTGCGTATATATAACGGATGTTTTTTACGTAAACCTTATTAATTTTAAGGCATCAGGAGTGTTTTATTACCTTTGCGACGACATCGGATTGGGAGCATCGTTCTATTTTGCAAAGCTCATAGGAATTAATCTTGAATACAGATGGGGTTTTATGCTTACGGGCAAACCTAAAAGAAGTAATTATCTGAATGGAATAAATATCGGCTTATGTTTTAGATTCTTGACAAAATGAAGAACTTTGTACCATACATATTTATTATTGCCATACTTGCTGTAGTTCTTTCTTCCTGTCGCAAGGTCGTGACCGACAAGTTCCCCGACTATCCGCAGAAGATAACTGTTAATTCCATTGTAAAGGCTGGCGAACCGCTGTTGGTAAATGTTTCGCTCACGGGAAATGTCAACGACTCAATACTTCAGTTTGTGGATAATGCAGAAGTCCTTTTGTACGTTAACGGTTGCCTTGCCGAAACTTTAAGCTACGCTGGCGACGGCTATTATGTTTCTACTGTTGTAGGCAACGAGAACGACAGCCTTGAATGCGTGGTTGCGTATAATGGCGATACAGCCAGATGTCATTGCATAGTGCCTCAGAAAGAAATTCCTCTCCGTTTCGAATATATTGAAAGTGCGGGAGTTGATGATTATGGAGAAGTGCTGCAAGGTATAGTTACTACTATTAAAAACCAAGAAGATGCGCAGAAATATTATGAGATAAAGATTTATACTGTAGAAGGACCTGATTATTATGGTGCGACAACTCTTATGGACATAACCGACCCGATTATCAAGAATGAAGGTTTGCCCTTGCCGTTGTTTTCAAACGAACTGGCAGTAGGAGAGCAATTCTCGGTAAATCTAAAATTCCTACCTCTATCACGAGCGTGGATCAATGGCAAGTTGGTGATTCGTCCTATACTTGTGAGGTTCCGCGCAGTTGACGAGAACTACTACAAGTTCACTCGAATGCACTACCTATATTACGAAGGCCGCTACTCCGAAGGCATAGTTGACAATCCAGTGATGTTCAACGTTTACTCGAATGTTGAAAACGGTTTAGGAGTATTTGCGGCATATACCGAGTACACCGACACAATTTATCCTCCAAATGTATGGCAACGATGAGGAAGCTAATCGCAATATTGGTGTTTTCGTGCTTTGTCTTGGCTGCAATATGCCAGAACAAAGTTTCGGTTTCGGGTATAGTTGCCGACGCCGAGACTGGCGAGGTGCTTATTGGTGCAAATGTTGTGGATAGCGCAGGACACAGCTGGAGCGTAACCGACAATTCGGGATATTTCTGCCTTCATACCGTGCTGCCCGCCAAAGTATCAGTATCGTTCATAGGTTATGCTACCGAAAGGCTTACGATAGATGCCAAAACAAAACTTCCGATCAGAATTTCGCTTGCTCCCGACAAGCAGATGCTAGGAGAAGTAACAGTTGTTGCACAAGGCAGAAAGCAGGGCGGCAATGTCGCGGAAATGAGCATAAAGGAAATATCCGAACTTCCATCGATGGGCGGCAAACCCGATATTGCCAAGGGAATGTCGCTTCTTCCCGGAATCACTACCCAGCGCGAAGGTACAAGCGTCTTGAATGTAAGAGGTGGAAATCCTGGCGAAAACATGTATCTGTTTGACAATGTGCCAATAATCTATGTAAACCATCTCGGCGGATTTTTCTCCACATTCAACCCCGACATAATAAACGACATACGCATATACAAGGGCGGATTTCCTGCAAGATACGGTGGCAAATTGTCGTCAATTGTTGACATAACCCAGAAGGAAGGCAACAAGAACAAGCATTGCGGTTCGCTGCATGTCGGTTTGACAGACATTTCGGCTACAGCGGAAGGTCCTGCGGGACTGAAAAACTCAAGCTACATAGTGTGCGCACGAAAGACTATGATTGGGGCGTTGTTGTTTTTGACCTCGTCGTTAGCTGACCAGAACTACCTTATAGGATATGGTTTCTACGATTTCAATGGAAAATTTTCATGGAATCCGACAGACAAGGACAAACTTACTGTAAACCTTTATATCGGCGACGACTATCTTGGACTTCGAAGCAAAAGGCATACACAATATGTTGATCCACAGCAGTTCCGTCTTGGTTATATGTGGGGAAATGTGATGGCATCGGTACAATACAAGCGCATACTCGGTAGCAAGACATTTCTTTCTGCTGGCATTTCGCATTCACGCTACAGACTGCGGACAGGCTACAAGATAAAGCAAGAAGCTGATACGCTTCCTGATGTTAGAAGCCGTTTCCTATCGTCTCTTGATGTTACAATGGCGGAAGCATCGGTTAAGCACGACTTTTTCAAGTTCTGGAACATGGAGGCAGGTGTACAGGGTGAATTCCAGTCGTACTTGCCGACATACAATTTCGAGCAGAAAAACACAATCTATCGTCCTGCAGCATTCGCCTACTTATCAACAACGCTGCAATTCCTGAAATATTCGAGTGCCGCTCTCGGCGTAAGGGCAAACGGAATAATGTCTAGCACCTACCGCGATTTTTCAATAGAACCGCGTGCTTCGCTCACTTTTGGTTTCTCGCCCAACCATAGGCTCGGTATGAGCTACATGACTGCAACGCAGTATTCGCACTTGATATTCACTTCGGGAAGCATAATGAACAATGAAGTTTGGATTCCATCTGGCGGAAATATAAATCCTGCAAAGGTAACGCAGTATTCGGCGGAATGGGAAAGCGACTTCCTTGGAGGAAAACTGGCAATGACTATTGGTGGTTACTACAAGTCCTCAACCGACCTTGCAACTTACAAGGATGGTTTTACCAATTTTATCGGCGACGACAACTGGGAGTCAAAAGTCGAGACTGGCGGAATTGGACGGGCATACGGAGTTGAATTCCTGTTACGCAAAAAAGCTGGTAGGTTTACAGGATTTGTCGGCTACACATACGCGCGGTCGTTCCGTAAATACGCCAACATAAACAATGGTGAAGAATTTCCATACGACTTTGACCGTCCGCACAATTTCAACATTGCAGCCAACTACAGGATAAACGAGAAATTCACACTTAGCGCAACATGGACATACCAGACTGGACTTCCATACACACCGGCATTGGGCAAGCAGTATGTTCCTGCACTTACCGAAGATGGTCAACTTTATATGTACGAATGCCTGATATATGGCGAACGCAACAGTGGCAGAATGAAGGATTATCATCGTCTTGACCTTGCTCTTACCTACGAATACAAAACCAAGAAAGGTCGCGATGCTGCATGGAGTTTCAGTGTTTACAATGCGTATTTCCGTCAGAATCCGTTCTTCTATTACTACAATAATACGCCTTACGACTATTTCTTGTATCCAAGTGCAGACAGCAATTCGTCAGCGTTGAAATTGTATCAGGTAAGCTATTTCCCATTCTTGGCGTCATTCTCGTACAAAATATATTTCGGTGGAAAATGATATACAAAGCATAAAAAAGATTCCTGAATTATGTTGAAAAATGTAGATAATTGGTAATAAGAGTTTTAGTCGCTTATTTTACACTTTTTCGGGCGACTTTTTGAGTGAACTACACACTTTTTCGGGCGAGTTTTTCCACGAAACATACACTTTTTCGGGCGACTTTTGGTTTGCAAGACGTAAAAATGCCGACTAATTTTGTCTGACTTGGCAAGTTTTCTTTCTCCAGCACATTTAATTTCAAAACCTCGTAGAGGTTGCATATCAATAAAAAAAACTAAGCGATGAATCTACCCCGTAGGGCTTCCATTGAAAAGCACAAGTCTTGACATCACCGCCTGTCCACTTTTGTGTTCTTGAAAATTCGTTTTGGTTTTTTGGGTTTGATGTTTTCTTTGACAATAGTAGAAAATGGAATACTTTTCACCTATAAAGCACATTCTTTTTTTTGTTGATTTCTTTTTTCAAATTTATTTTTGCTCGTTTGTTTATTCTGATAATCAACAGAAAACGATTTGTAGTAACATAAAAATTTCATTCTGTTAAAAAAAATCGCCATACATGCTTCACACCTTGAAAAATCAAGTGTTTGCGCTTGTTGATATTTTCACGAAAAAAGTTCTTGCACTTTTTTAGATTGTTGAAAAACAAAAACTTATCACTCATTGTGCAAAAGGCAAATTGGCTTGTTAATAACATGAAAAAACATCGGCGACTAATATTTGTAATTTAGCAATCCCAAAATACAAGTGGAAATGGAAGAGAAGAAGACATACAAAATGGACGATGCGCAGAAAGCATCAGAAAAATATTTTGATGGAGACCAGCTTGCCGCTCGCGTATGGCTGTCGAAATACGCCTTGAAGGATTCGGACGGCAACCTTTACGAACAGACTCCCGACGATATGCACCATCGTATTGCATCGGAGCTTGCACGAATTGAAAAGAACTATGCCAACCCTGTTGACGAGAAGGTTTTCTTCGACCTGCTCAAGAATTTCAAGTACATTGTTCCGCAGGGCGGCCCTATGTCGGGAATCGGCAACAACAGGCAGATTGTTTCGTTGTCGAACTGCTTTGTAATTGGTAACGAAGGTCTTACCGATTCTTACGGCGGCGTTATGCGTATCGACGAGGAGCAGGTGCAGCTCATGAAACGTCGTGGAGGCGTTGGTCACGACCTTTCGCATCTTCGTCCTGCCGGTTCGCCCGTGAAAAACTCGGCTCTCACTTCCACTGGTATTGTTCCCTTCATGGAACGCTACTCCAACACCACCCGCGAGGTTGCTCAGGACGGCAGACGCGGTGCATTGATGCTCAGCGTTTCAATAAAGCACCCCGACAGCGAGGACTTCATTGATGCAAAGCTCATCGCAGGAAAGGTTACAGGAGCAAACATTTCGGTGAAGATTACCGACGACTTCATGAAGGCGGTAATCGAACATCGCGACTTCGTACAGCAGTACCCAGTTGATTCCGACAATCCAAAGTATGTCAAGACCGTTGACCCCGACAAGATTTGGAAGAAAATCGTCCACAACGCATGGTCGTCGGCTGAACCGGGCATACTTTTCTGGGACACCATAATCCGCGAATCTATTCCCGACTGCTATGCCGACCTTGGCTACAGGACGGTTTCGACAAATCCTTGCGGCGAAATTCCACTTTGTCCTTACGATTCGTGCCGACTGCTGGCATTGAACCTATATTCATACGTTGACAATCCATTCACGCCAAAGGCTAAGTTCAACTTCAAGAAGTTCAAGGAGCATGTACACTTTGCTGCACGAATGATGGACGACATCATCGACCTTGAACTCGAAAAGATAGATTCGATACTTGCCAAGATTGACACCGACCCCGAAGACGAGGAAATCAAGCACGTGGAACGCCATCTGTGGGAAAAGATTCACGACAAGGCTGTACGTGGACGTCGTATGGGCATAGGCATCACCGCCGAGGGCGACATGATTGCTGCCCTCAACATGCGCTACAGTTCCGACGAGGCAAACGCTTTCGCTGTAGAAGTTCAGAAGACTTTGGCTGTTGAAGCTTACCGTGCATCGGTGGAAATGGCAAAGGAACGTGGAGCTTTCCCGATTTTTGATGCCAACCGCGAAAAGGACAATCCGTTCATCAACAGGATTAAGGAAGCCGACCCCGAAGTATATGAACAGATGCTGAAATATGGTCGCCGCAACATTGCAATGCTTACCATAGCACCGACTGGCACAACCAGCATCATGACGCAGACAACATCGGGAATTGAGCCTGTTTTCAAGGTTTACTACAAGCGTCGCAGAAAGATTAACCCGAACGACCCCGATTCGCATGTCGATTACGTTGACCCCGACACTGGCGAAAAGTTCGAGGAATACATTGTTTACCACCACAAGTTCGTCGATTGGCTGAAAGTAAACGGCTACAATGTTGACGAGGTTATGCATCTGCCCGAAGCCGAGATTGAGAAGATTGTTGCCAAGTCGCCATACGACAAGGCTACAGCCAACGACATCGACTATATTAATAAAGTACGTATGCAGGGCGCAATCCAGAAGTGGGTTGACCACAGCATTTCGGTAACAATCAATATGCCTAACAACATTTCGGCCGATGTGGTTGCAGAATGCTACATGGAAGCATGGAAAAGCGGCTGCAAGGGCGTAACGGTTTACCGCGACGGTTCACGTAGCGGTGTGCTGGTAGATGCCAAGAAGGGCGACGGCAAGGAGGAAAAGCCTGCCACTGTCCACGAGCGTCCAAAGGTTCTTGATGCCGACATTGTAAGGTTCAGCAATAAGAATGAAAACTGGATTGCATTCATTGGTCTTGTAAAAGGTTCTCCATACGAGATTTTCACTGGTCGTGTAGAGGACGATGTGTTGAATATTCCGAAATCCATCACTCACGGCTTTATCGTTAAGGTTCCGCTGCAGGATGGCACAACACGTTACGATTTCCAGTACAAGAACAAATATGGTTACGTAACCACTTTCGAGGGCTTGTCGCATATCTTCGACTCGGAATACTGGAACTATGCAAAGCTGATTTCGGGCGTTTTGCGTCACGGAATGGAAATCGACAAGGTTGTGAAGCTTGTAACATCGTTGCAGTTGAGCGACAACATCAACACATGGAAAGCCGGTGTAGCCCGTGCATTGAAGCGTTATATTCCAAACGGCACCAGCGTTGACAATTCGCAGAAATGCCCAAGCTGCGGACAGAAAGGCACTTTGGTATATCAGGATGGCTGCGTGAAATGTACCAGCTGCGGATATTCAAAATGCGGATAGAAGTGGAAATGTATTCATGCAGCTTTAAATGTTAACCGATTTGTGTAGAAGCATCATATCGTATGGCAGGAGTTATATATAAGGAGGAATCATACGAGATAACTGGCGCAATCTATGAAGTGTATAATACATTGGGTGCATGATTCCTTGAGAGTGTTTATCAGGAAGCGTTGGAATACGAATTGGACCAAAGAGGGGTTCCATTTGAGTCACAACCAAGGCTTAAAATAAAGTACCACGACATAATCCTTTCGCATACATTTACTCCTGATATAATATGCTATGGGAAAATATAAATATAGAGGCATAGTAGATTTTACTGAAAAAATGACGAATAACGACCAATCTTATAACAAACAAATGGCAGCAAAGGAAGCATACGAAGATTAAAAGTGACATTAGAAATAGTTTTTAGTTGATTTGAAGATATTTACCAGGATTTCGAGTTTTTCGGACACAAATACCAAGCGTAAGCGCCTTTTCTATAAGGCTTGGGGAGACCTCTTTGAAAATCGACCACCAGTAGCGGACGAATTGTCGCCAGATGATATGAACGATTTCCTTTCTGTTGGATTTACGCACCATTCAGAAATACTTGCCATAGTCATAAGATGTTTTTATAACCAAACCTATGGGAGTCGCCAGATATAGGACATCTGCCGAATTGCCCAAAGAATATCAGGGAATATTGCCAGACCCGGATGAATTGAGAAAATTAATGCAGTAATAAGCATGCATCATGTAAAATAGGTTTATGCTTTGAACACAAGAAAATTTATCTACGACTCAATTTCAAATCTTCAATCAAAAATCCTACATCGTAAATCGTAATTTGATTTATCTTTGCACAACAAAAATTTTGCACAATGGAATTTTATGATACGATAAAAGACCTTAACTGGGAGGAAGTTACAAAAAGCATTTATGCAAAGACGGATGCTGATGTGCGCCGTGCGTTGAGCAAGGAAACCTTGACGCTCGAGGACTTCAAGGCGCTGATTTCGCCCGCTGCCGAAAAATATCTCGAGCAGATGGCGCTTATGTCGCGCAACCTTACCCAGAAGCGTTTCGGAAAGGTGATTTTGCTCTATATCCCCATGTACCTGTCGAACGAGTGCAGCAACCACTGCATTTACTGCGGTTTCAACCACAACAACGACATTGCCCGCAAAACCTTGACAGATGACGAGATTATGGAGGAAATAAAGGTCATAAAGTCGATGGGCTACGACAATGTGCTGTTGCTCACAGGCGAATGTCCGAGCATTGCAGGCGTCGATTACATTGAGCACGCCATCAGGCTGTGCCGCGACCATTTTGCCGCCATAAACCTTGAGGTATTCCCGATGAAGGTCGAGGAGTACAAGCGTATGGAGCAGGCTGGCTGCAACAGCGTTTACATATATCAGGAGACCTACAACGAAAGCCGCTACAAGATTTACCATCCCAAGGGAATGAAGAGCAACTACAAGTGGCGTCTCGGCACTCCCGAAAGGATTGCACAGGCAGGAATTCACCGCGTTGGTCTTGGCGCACTTATAGGACTTGAGGAGTGGCGTACCGAAATGTTCTTCCTTGCTTCGCACCTGCGTTTTATGACGAAGAACTACTGGCGCACCAAGTACAGCCTTTCGTTCCCGCGTATGCGTCCTGCTGCCGGCGGTTTCCAGCCCAATTTCGTGATGAGCGAGAAGCAGTTTGCACAGACCTTGTGGGCATTCCGCATCTTCGACAACGATGTTGAAATGTCGATGTCAACGCGTGAAACCAGCAATATGCGCAACCATTTCATCACCCTCGGCGTGACATCGGTAAGCGCAGGTTCTCACACAGACCCAGGCGGCTATGCCCATCCCGACAGGGAACTTGAGCAGTTCCACATCAACGATGGTCGTTCGGCTGCCGAAATGGAGAAGATGATTCGTGCGCAGGGCTACGATGTGATATACAAGGACTGGGATAAAACATTAAGATAGTAAGTGCATAGTGGTTATGATGTTACATTATCACTATGCATTTATAATGAATAACCTCGGAGAGTTTACATATATATAGTAGAAACGTATATATTTGTGAGCGTTGGCGCATATTTTTGTCGCGAGAGCATACAAAAATTGTGACAACGTTACATTGTCTTCTATACGTAAACCTAAAACACAATGTTGGAAAAACGGACAAAATTGTCAAATTTTATGTTGGAAAAACGGACAAAAAACAGTAGTTTTGCATTGGAAAAACGGACAAAATATGCTTAATAGAAAGATATACAAGCAATTAGAAGAATATTACAAACAAAATAAGAAAGCATTGCTTTTGACAGGTGCAAGGCAGACGGGAAAATCTTTCTCGATTCGCCATTTCGGAACTACAAATTTCGATAGCTTTGTTGAGATTAATTTTCTTGAAAATCCAGATGCAAAAGATATAATCTCCGATGCAAAGGATAGCAACGATATTCTTATGCGACTTTCCGTGCTGACTGATAAGCCTCTGATTGAAGGCAAAACCTTGATTTTTTTTGATGAGGTTCAGGAATGTCCGGAAATAGTGACAGCCATAAAATTTCTTGTAGAAGAAGGCAGTTACCAGTATATACTTAGTGGTTCACTGCTTGGTGTTGAACTGAACGATTTGCGTTCCGAACCTGTTGGCTATATGGATGTTAAGGAATTGTTTCCGCTTGATTTGGAGGAATTCTTTATGGCATTGGGGGTCGGCAGCAACATAATTGACAATGTCAGGTTGGCGTGGCAGCAAAAAAAGCCAGTAGATTCGTTTGTTCACGGCAAACTTATGGATTTGTTCCGTCTGTATCTTATTGTGGGCGGAATGCCTGCTGTTGTCCAAAAGTACATCGACACCAACAATCTTCAGGAAGTGCAGAACGAACAACAGTCAATCATAAGGCTTTACAAGCGTGACATTGCCAAGTACGACAAAAACAACAAGTTGTACCTTGAAGAGATTTTCGATATGATTCCTGCAGAACTCAATGCAAAGAACAAGAGGTTTATACTGAAAAATCTGAACGAGAACATAAAGTTTTCGCGTTATGAGAACAGTTTCATTTGGATGAAGGATGCTGGTGTAGCACTGCCGACCTATAATGTCGAGGAACCTGTTGTGCCCATGATGCTGTCTCGTTCGCGCAACCTGTTCAAGTTGTATCAAAGTGACATTGGACTGCTTGCCGCCCAATATGCAGATGGAATACAGTTGAGAATACTTGCAAATTCCGATGACATAAATTTTGGTTCCGTTTACGAAAATGCAGTTGCACAGGAACTCCATTCACACGGCTTTGACCTATATTACTTCAATAGCAAAAAGCAGGGAGAACTGGATTTTGTTATTGAAAAGGACGGCAAGGTTGTTCCGATAGAAGTGAAGTCGGGAAAGGATTATCAGAGACACAATGCACTGTCCAATGTTATGGAAAACAAGGACTATGGCATAGAACAGGCATACATTTTCTGCAACGATAATGTAAGAGAATCGGGAAGGCTGCTGTATTTGCCAATATATATGGTTATGTTTCTTGAACGCCAAACCACAATAAACATCGTTTACAAAGTTGATTTGTCTGGATTGCAGTAAATGTTGAATATGCCCGCAACACGGCTTTTTCATTAATGCTATTACTTATGATACAAATAGTAAGCGTTTGACCAAATTCGCTGACTGCGATGAGCCGAGCCGTAATGCGATGTGCTGAGCTAAGTCGAAGCAAGCTTGCCGAAGGCTCAGGGTGCGGCGATTTGTTTTTTTACGAAAGAGCCGAGGTTAGAATGTTATGAGTGATGAAAAAAGTTGTGTGATGAATATCTGGCAAATATTAAGGAGAAATTAGAAAAATACACCATATTATACTTTATGAAAAATAGTCTGTTTAGTTTTTCTGATTCTTTTTAACTTTGCATTCCGATTGGCACGCAGATTGCCCATATATGTGCCTCGATTAAAAATTAAAGAATAAGTGCCATTTTGACATATTGTTTATGAATTTATTTGAAGACTACAGGATGATGTCTGATATGGATGAAGGCGAAAATGTTATTCCAATATTCACAGACATAATAAAAAAAACAGATGAAATTAAGGATTTGCCCGAATTTCTGCCTATACTTCCTTTGAGAAACTCGGTTTTGTTTCCGGGTGTCGTATTTCCAATAAATATAGGACGGCAGAAGTCGTTCAAACTGATACGTGAAATACAACGGACTACACGCATTTTCGGTGCGCTTTCGCAGATTGATGCAGAAGTAGAAGACCCTCAATATTCCGATATGCACAATATTGGAACGGTTGCCGAAATTCTGAAGGTCATAGAAATGCCCGACAACACCATTTCTGTTATAATACAGGGTAAATCAAGGTTTGAGGTTCTGGAATACACTGGCAGTGACCCATATTTTATGGCAAGGGTGCGTTATCTAAAAGAACCTGTCGAGCCAAAGAACGACCACGATATGGACGCAATTATGTCGTCAATCAAGGACATTGCGATTAAGATTGTGAAAATGAGTCAGAATGCTCCGGGAGAACTTGCTTTCGCCCTGAAAAACATCGACAATCCTACTTTCCTTGTCAACTACATCGCAACCAACTGCAACTGTACCAACGATGAAAAGCAGACTCTTTTGGAAGCCAATGAGTTAAAGCAACGCGCCATCGGACTTCTGCGTTACCTCAACGAACAGAAGCAGTTCCTTGACTTGAAGAACGAAATTCAAGGCAAGGTTAGGAAAGATATGGACAAACAACAGCGCGAATACTTTCTAAACCAACAGATTAAGACCATACAGGAGGAACTAGGCGGTTCTCCTTACGAAAAGGAAATAGATGAACTTCGCGAAAAGGGGAAGAAGAAAAAATGGAGCAAGGAAATTGCCGAAGTGTATGAGGCTGAGATAAAAAAACTCGAGCAACTGAATCCGATGTCGGCCGAATTCTCGGTGCAGATGAACTATATGCACGTATTCGTCGATTTGCCGTGGAACGAGTACACCAAGGACAATTTCAACCTGAAACACGCACAGAAAGTCCTCGACCGCGACCATTTTGGTCTTGATGAAGTCAAGGACAGAATTCTCGAACACCTTGCAGTCCTGAAACTTAAGGGCGACTTGAAATCACCGATTCTCTGTCTCTACGGCCCTCCAGGAGTCGGCAAGACATCGCTTGGAAAGAGTATTGCCGATGCACTTGGCAGAAAATATGTCAGAATGTCACTTGGCGGTCTGCACGATGAATCTGAAATTCGTGGTCACCGTCGTACTTATATAGGTGCAATGCCAGGCAGAATTTTGCAGAACATCAACAAGGCAAAATCCTCGAACCCCGTGTTCATCCTTGACGAAATCGACAAGGTTGGCAACGACTACCGTGGCGACCCGTCGTCGGCATTGCTAGAAGTTCTTGATCCAGAACAAAATACCGAATTTCACGATAATTTCATCGACCAGGAATATGACTTATCGAAAGTAATGTTCATTGCCACTGCCAACAACATTTCCACAATAAATCCCGCCCTTCGCGACAGGATGGAAATGATAGAAATCAGTGGTTATGTCACTGAGGAAAAATTGGAAATTGCTAAGCGTCACCTCATTCCGAAGGAATTTGACAATCACGGAATAAAGAAGTACAAAATTAAGGTTGACGATTCTGCAATTCTGAAGATTATCGAAGACTACACTCGCGAATCGGGCGTTCGTTCGCTTGACAAGCAGATTGCAAAACTGGCTCGCCGTCTTGCAAAGGCAATCGGTATGGACGAGGAATATCCTAAGACAATCACTGCCGAAAACCTTGAAACATTCATTGGCAAGCCTCTGTTCCACCGCGATATGTACGAGGAACAGGAATTTGCTGGCGTTGTCACTGGATTGGCTTGGACGGCTGTCGGCGGAGAAATTCTCTACATCGAGACTAGCCTTTCTGCTGGCGATGGCAAGATGACACTCACGGGCAATCTCGGCGATGTGATGAAGGAATCGGCGAAACTGGCTATGGAATACGTAAAGGCACACGCCGACATGCTTGGCATAAAGCCCGAAGTGTTCGAAAAGTGGAATATCCACCTGCACGTCCCCGAAGGTGCAATCCCGAAGGACGGCCCGTCGGCAGGTATCACAATGGCAACCGCTATTGCTTCGGCCTTTACGCAGCGTAAAGTAAAGTCGCACATAGCAATGACGGGAGAAATAACCCTGCGCGGAAAAGTTCTGCCGGTTGGCGGAATAAAAGAGAAGATTCTTGCTGCAAAACGCGCTGGAATCACCGAAATCATACTTTCGCGCGAAAACGAAAAGGACATCAACGACATAAAGCCAATGTACCTCGAAGGCGTTCAGTTCCACTACGTTGACACAGTTTCAGACGTATTTGAACTCGCCATTACCGACAAAAAGGTCAAGAACGCTAAAAAACTTACAGACAAATAATGCAACGCAGACGTACCGACATAGACCTGATGGCACCAGTTGGCTCATACGAGTCGCTGATGGCAGCAATTCAGGCAGGAAGCAATTCCATATACTTTGGCATTGAGCAACTTAATATGCGTGCCCGCTCATCGAACAACTTTACATTCGACGACCTACGCAACATAGTCTCTATTTGCGAAGAGCACAACGTAAAGACCTACCTCACCGTAAATACCATTATATACGACGAGGAAATGGAAAAGATGCACAAGGTTGTGGATGCTGCCGCAGAAAATCACGTTACGGCTATAATTGCCTCCGACATTTCCGTGATGCAGTACGCCCGTAGCAAAGGTGTTGAGGTTCACGCATCTACACAGTTGAACATATCCAATATAGAGGCGGTTGCGTTTTTTGCACAATTCTGCGACGTGATGGTAACTGCCCGCGAACTTTCGCTCGAACAAGTGAAGTACATAACCGAGCAAATCCGCCAGCGTGACATCCGTGGACCTAAGGGGGAACTGATTAAGATTGAAATATTCTGCCACGGTGCATTGTGTATGGCGGTTTCGGGCAAATGTTACCTTAGCCTTCACGAATACAACCATTCAGCAAACCGCGGAGCTTGCTTGCAGGCTTGCCGCAGGGCTTACCGCGTGACAGACATCGAAAGTGGCGATGAACTCGAAATCGACAACAAGTATATTATGTCGCCCAAGGACTTGTGTACCATTGGTTTCATAAACAAAATCATTGACGCTGGCGTAAGCGTACTGAAGATTGAAGGTCGCGCTCGCTCGTGCGAATACGTAAAGACCGTTGTGGAATGCTACAACGAAGCACTAAATTCCTGTTTTGATGGAACTTACGACCGCGAAAAGATTGACGGTTGGAAGAAACGCTTAGAAACTGTCTTCAACCGTGGTTTCTGGGATGGCTACTACCTCGGACAACGACTTGGCGAGTGGTCGGAAGTTTATGGTTCACGCGCAACCAAGACAAAAGTTTATCTCGGCAAGGTGCTAAATTTCTTCTCGAAAATCAACGTTGCAGAAATCAAACTTGAAACCGCCGAGGAACTTTCTGTTGGCGACGAAATACTAATTACAGGCACAACTACAGGTGCTGTCCAGCAGATTGCCGATGAAATCCGCGAAGACTTGAAACCAGTGCCAAAGGTCGTGCAAGGCTCGTTGTTCTCGATAAAGACGAGCGAAGTCGTCCGCCGTGGCGATAAACTGTACAAAATCGTTGATACCCAATTTGCAAGTTGCGAATAATGGAAACAGTTTGACTTTTTTATCGTACCTTTGAAAACATTTTATTATCAGTATATTATAAAAAGGACGTCATTCCACAAGTCAGAACATACACGCGATACGGAACGTGGAGCGTTGTAATGTTCGACTATGCGGAATCTCCTCTCTGTACACATGGGAGATTCCGCATAAACGAATTCACTAGGCTCGTACCTGCGCCTGTTCTTTCTGTTTTGCGGAATGACAGAAAAACGGAATAGAAAATAGTAAACTATAATGGAAATTTGCCTCCACGACCTCTGGAACGAATACGAACTCATCGACTGCGGCAACGGTCGCAAACTTGAGCGCTTCGGTGAAATTACACTCATCCGTCCCGAAATAACCGCCATAGGCAAACCTCACCTTTCCGAAGCACAATGGAAGGAAATGGCTAATGGTGAATTTGTTGAGACATCAAAAAATTCGGGCAGATGGGATATTTTCAAGCCAATTCCTGAAACGTGGAGGATGGAATACATTTCCCGCTCCTCTAAGCGCCCCCTGAGCGTCAGTCGAAGGGAAGCAGATGGAATGTCAACAGCAAATCAAAGGGAAGTTCCTCATATTACAGCCGAACTTTCCCTCACCACCTCCAAACACATCGGCATATTTCCCGAACAAGTCATCAACTGGCAGTTCATCGAACGCGAAAGTGCCAACTTCGGACGCGAGAGTTTTCTTAACCTGTTCGGCTACACTGGATTATCCACAGTTTTTGCTTCGAACTTCTTCGACAAGGCAACCCACATCGATTCTATTCGCAAGGTCGTGGAATGGACTCGTCGCAACGCCGAAAACTCAGGACGAAACAACATCCGTCTCATCACCGAAGATGCGCAGAAGTTTGTGGAACGCGAAATCAAGCGTGGCAACACCTACGACGGCATTATCCTCGACCCGCCAGCCATTGGCAGCGGGGCAAAGAACGAAAAATGGATTTTCGACGAGATGATTGAAAATCTTCTCTCTAACGTAAATCTCATTGCGAAAGACAAGTCTTTCATAATAATGAACTTATACTCGCATTCGGTATATGGCATGGAAGTACGAGAACTTTTGCACAAGTGCTTCCCGCATCACAATATAGAAATGTGCGAGGAAGTGAAAGGTCTGTCAAGGTATGGAGGAAAAATAAGTCACGGGGTGTTTGTGTGGATGAAAGAATAGGATTTTATATAATGAATGTGAATTTTAAAGATTTTCCACATTCAATAGATTCCACTTATTTAGCATTTACCCTAACTCTCATAGGTGTTATTTTTGCAGTTCTTTTATTTACTGTTTGATATTTGGGCGTTATTTTTTCTTTATCACACATAGTATCCTTATATGTTGTGGTCTCTACAATAGCACAAACCTTTACGGTAACATTAATTTTATGCATATATTCATTGTACATGCATATATACCATTTCCCTTGGCACAAACTTTTGTCAATAAATTTCCCATATCCACCAGGTCCGTTACCTCCTTGTATTTTTTCGAATTTTTCTCCTTTCATATACAATTCCGAATTAGGTTGATCAAGAACTGCATATACAATGGATTCGCCTGTCTTAGGAGTTGCTATTTCCATAATAGCCCCAACGGCCAATGCACCTAACGGAGAAAAAATCATTCCTGCGATAGAGTTAACACTGCTTTTAAATTCTGAATCAGAAAAAATCGATGAAGCATTTTCGCCCACTCCAATCCAATAAGCCCATGCGACAACCTCTTTGGTCTTATATTCAGTATCTTCATTTTCCGGCAAAGAAACTAACACTTTTCTAAACGGGGTTCTCTCAAAAATTACTCCCTCAATATCTACGCTAAACACATTGTCTATAATAGTTACCTCATCAATACTTTTATTATCAATTGCTTTAATTTTTTCTTTATAACGAAGCGTATCATATCCTATTAACGAATCCTCCGTATAATAAGTATAGGTAGTATCATTTATTGTCGCCCATTCCCAGCTAGTATTAAAGTCTATTGTACTTTCATCTTTTGGAATTCTTCGAATTATTAACTTATGACTATCAACACGATAAGAATGACCATCTTTAGTATAACTTGATTTGGCATTTAATTTAAACTGATATATACCTTCTTTAGGGACATAAATCGTTTTATGTGATATTTCCGATATGTTCCTATCTCTATAAACCTTTGAGTTAGGGCAAAAAGTGACCTCGATTTCAGACAAGTAACCTGTAAAATCGATCACAATTTTGTCTCCTTTCGCAAAACCGAAAAATATTGTTTCCGAATCTACCGATTTTAATGTTATTTCAGCTACTGTAATTGTGTCCTGCGATAAAGAAACAATAGGTAATGCAACAATAATAAAAAACAATAAAATATACTTCTTCATGTTATAAATCAACAATCTTATTCCTTTCGCAAAAATATTACTTTATCCAGTATAATAAAACTTTTTTTGTGGATGTTTTTTTCGCTAATAATCATGGCTCTTTCATTTGAAAACTAATACCCGCTCCCTGAGCATCGGTAGGAGGGGAGCAGATGGAATGTCAACAGCAAGTCAAATGGCAGGAACTCATATCACAGCCGAACTTCCCATCTCCACTTCCAGACATGTTGGCATTTTTCCCTAACAAGTCATCGAATGGCAGTTCATTGAACTGCGAAAGGAATTGTTGTTATGACATGCCTATACTGCGTATTACTTAGGATTGTATTCCGACATATTCAAGATCTTCAGGTAGTCTGTTTCCTGCATAAGCTCCACAAACGATACCTTGTTGTTCTTAACATACGACTTAACTATTTGTAAACCGGTCCAATTGGCAACTCGTGCTGGGCATTCTTGTCCAAAGGGTGCAGTAAACGGAGCGTTCTCAGTGAATTTCTTTATCGTAAATGCATCTGTTGAGAAAAGATAGTTGTTTTCGATTAGGCTCGTCCATACATCACGCTCAAAATGATGGCAATAGCCAAGTTCTTCTTCCGTATATGTCAACCTGTCGGCTTCTGGCATATCAGGAAACATTGCCTCTACAAAATACATTGCCATTCCATTATAAATCATTCTATTGACAAGATTATCAGTTTCTGGTGCGTATGGATGCAAATCACAGAACCATTCTGTCATCACATCAACAGGAATCCTTTTTCTCTGCATTTCGCGCTTGGCATACTCAGGAATTTGAAGCATATCGTATAAATTGCAATCCGACCCAAGATACTTATCTAGTCCAATTCCGATATATCCGTCCATTATAATCACAGACTGATTGAATCCTGCCACGAATGTGACAACACGAGGCAATTCAACATCTGGATAATAATAGATTAAATGCTTGAATCCATCGTTTAATATTTCTTGTAAATCACTGCAGTCGCCAAACTCCTTATTGACAGCACTATAAGCCTCTATTACCGAATAGTCAGAAAAGAAGACATTAAGGCATTCATAGTATGATAGTTCACTGTACGAACCACATGAAATTATGTGTGAGTTATAAATGTCGAAGAAAAAAGGGTACTTTTCTGCAATCGAACCTATGTTAGAATAATTAATATTACCAGCACATGAATAAAAATCCATGTCGAATCTTTCTATTTTTACATTGGATTCAATATCAGATACATCTACATCGAGTTGATTGGACTTACATGAAATCATAAGCCATATCAGAGCAATAACTAATATAAAAAGCCTTTGCATATTTTTAGATATTAACTTTGGCAAAAATAAAAATAGAATTGCTTATAAAGAAAAAAAATTGGCACTTTGCAAAAAATGTATATTTTTGCGTTTTTATATGTATAATTAAATTCTTGTAATAATGAAGAAAATATTTGTTGTATCTGCAATATTATTGCTAGCATCTTTGTCTCTTATGGCACAAAACAAGACTAAAAATCCTATTTCTGGTGGATTGTATCTTAAAGGCGGTTTATCGTGGACAATGTCGGACAGTAAAGCGTTGCTTACCAAAAATCAGGTAAAACTTTCGTACGGATTCGGCGCCACAATGGACTGGAACTTTTCTCAGAATTTCTCGTTGAATGTGTCTGCTGGATTATGTAATCTTGGTGGTACTACTGAATTTAAATATGGTTTGGTAGGTTTGACAGATGATGACAAGCAGTTTATAAATAGTGTAGGGGATACTGCAACACATAGTTACAAATTTTCAACATCATATATAGAAATTCCTGTCGGAATAAAAGGTTGCACCAACGAAATTGGCTATTTCACGTATTTCTTGAAACTCGGTGCTGACCCAATGTTTAGAATAAAGTCGAAAATTACACCAAAGGTTGATGATGCTGAGGCTAGGACTATAACGAAATCTACAAATTTGCTCAACATAGGTTGGTTTGTAGGTGGCGGATTTGAGTGGGCTTTGGCTGGAAATACAAAACTTGTCGTAGAACTTGTATATCTAGGTACTTTCTTGGATTTCGACAAGGCAAAATCGTATAAGGAGATAGACGGGAAACTTACCGAATTCAACCCTAGCATAAAATTCAACGACATAAGTCTGAAAGTGGGCGTAATATTTTAGATGATTGCGAATTGCGACATAATTCCACCCGTGAGTAAAGATTTGTTGCTCAGCGAATTGACAAAGGACAAGATGCTGAGACGGACGAATTATGGAGCAAACGAAATATATGTCTTTACGCACAAGGATTGTCCCAACCTGATGAAAGAAGTGGGACGTCTGCGCGAGATGACTTTCCGTGCCGCAGGTGGTGGTACAGGAAAGGAATCCGACATTGACGAGTTTGACATTTCCGACGATGCACCATATTGCCAGATGATTGTATGGGACCCGCAGCATAAGCAAATTATCGGTGGATACCGCTTCTTGCTAGGAGAATATGCCCTGCAAAATCCAAATGCAAAACTTGCAACTGGGCATATATTCAACTATTCCGAAAAATTCGTTAACGACTATCTGCCATACACAATCGAACTCGGAAGGTCGTTCATTCAGCCAGATTACCAGTACCTTAAGAATTTCCGTCGCGGACTTTTCGCACTCGACAACCTTTGGGACGGCATAATGGCTCTGACATATGAATACAAGCACATCAAATATTGGTTCGGAAAGTTCACGATGTATAAAACCTACAACGTGCAGGCAAGAAACATCTTACTTTCGTTCTTGAACCTATATTTTCCTGATAACGAGTCGCTTGTATCACCGAAACTGCCAATCGATTTTGAATTTGAAAAGAACAAGGCAGATTTCTCGGGCAACAACTTTTCCGACGACTATAAGAAACTGAAATCGGAACTGAAAAATCTAAACTCCAAGATTCCTCCGCTTGTAAATGCCTATATGAAACTTTCGGACACGATGAAAGTATTTGGCACTGCGGACAATCCTGAATTTGGCGATGTGGAGGAAACAGGAATACTGATAACCATAAACGACACCCACGAATCGCAACGTTTGCGGCACCTAAAGAACTACAGGACACTTATTGACATCAATACCATTTATCCGAGCTTACAAAAGTAGAATGCGGAGATTTTTTGCTACCATATTGCTATGTTGCGTAGCAATGCTTTTGAGCGTTGGTGCTAAATCGCAGAACCTTGTCAAGAACCATAGTTTTGAGAATGCGTGGACCTGTCCCGAGGATTACATCGGATATGCGGTGAAATTTCCCTTCCCCGACTGGATAAATCCCAACAACGGCACCCCCGACCTAATGCATTCGTGCAGTGCTATGCGGGCTGGCGTTCCCGAAAACTTTGCCGGCTATATGTACCCCTACGACGGCGGTGCTTACGCGGGAATCATTCTTCGCGAGAAATTTGACGACTCGCTGAGAGTTTACAAGGGCGTTTCGCGCGAATATTTGCAGACAAAACTCACAGAACCGCTGAAAAAGAATACATTGTACTGCGTAAAATTCTATTATGTAAATGCAAAGAAATCAATGTATTCGGTTGATGCTTTGGGCATAACGCTTACTGTCGACCAAATTAAATCGAAACACGCCGACCGAATATTGCAGCGACCTCAAATCACCAACCGTCCCGGACACATAATGGACAACATGGATGAATGGACGGAATTCTGCGGCTACTATCGTGCTCGTGGCGGCGAACATTACCTTACAATAGGCAATTTCTGGGACAACAGCACAACGCAGTATGTGACCAACAAGAATGAATATTCCGATTCGGCATTTTTTTATGCCTATTATCTTATCGACAACGTGTCGGTTTTTGAAATTGAATCGGAATTCGAATGCGGATGCACAAACGACCTTGCGTGGAGTTCCGACTGGAAATCGGATACCTTTGACCCTGCAACAGGCTACAATACGAAGAAAATCTCTGATAACGACATTGCAAGCAACGGCAATGGTAATGGTAAATCCGACAGCGATGACAACAACGTACAAGGCAACGGTAATGGAAATCCATCGTCATTGTCAAATGGAACAAACGGAAACGGACATAGTAATAATGGAGGAAGCAACAGCGTACACTCCGACCCAAACGAAAAGGACATTACCGGTCTGAAGACGCAGATTACAAAGGCCGCCTTCGACAATGCCGAAATAGGCGACCGCTTTCGTCTGAACCAGATATACTTTGAGTTCAACTCGTCAGAATTGTTAACGGTGTCATATATACAGCTTGATTCGCTTTACAACATTCTTGCAGAAAAGCCATCTGTCCGCATCGAAGTCCGAGGCCATACCGACAACATCGGCAGCGAAGGCTACAACAAAAAGCTCTCGATTGACCGTGCAGCTTCGGTTTACAACTACCTGTTAGAAAAAGGCATTCCAAAGGCACGTATGAAATATCGTGGTTTTGGTCCGAATGTCCCCGTAGCCGACAACAGCACCGAGGAAGGACGCGAACTGAACCGAAGGGTAGAAATAT
>Ga0310696_10000301_pt1 | contig 82741 bp, 57 predicted proteins | sample AusTroGonzalo_MG_4_FD_203885 | JGI IMG/M metagenome (GOLD analysis project Ga0310696, IMG submission 203885) | Bovine rumen microbial communities from tropical cattle in Woodstock, Queensland, Australia - Gonzalo_02 (v2) (version 2) | ecosystem: Host-associated > Mammals > Digestive system >...
TTTGTAGAGGTTCTCGCGAGTGTAGCCGATTTGATGCGCCAGCCAGGTGATGCTTCTTCCCTGCCGCGCAAGCTCAGCTTTGATGGCTTTCCCGATGTGAAAGGATTCGATAGGGGTGTCTTTGTGTCCGTCCATAACGCTGTTTGCTTGGAACTTACACCCTCATCCACAGGCAACAAAAAAGGCGGTGAATTGTTCCTTGTTTGTGCTTATTTGCCACTAAGGTATCGGCAAACACCTGTTACACTAATAAGCACGGAATAATTCCCGCCCGATACGGAAACCTCCGCTGCCTATTCCCGTGTAACTTTCAATTTTGCCGATTTTAAGTGGCGGGAATAAGAGCGTAAAGCTCAGTTGTTATATTTTATGTTCGTTTATCCTTCTATATGACGCTTTTTTTGTGAACTTCTATTCTTCAATTCTTTGCGGTTTCAGCAGATGTTGTGAAGTCCGTGGAACATCATTAGATGACAACCACGCAGCAAAGATAACAATTTTTCTATTGCCATAATATTTGAGACACGGCATGATATTAAAAAAAAAGACGCAGCCATTGCCACGTCTCTACAATTATCAACGATCAAAACTATTATTTCTACAAATCTCTTGCCCCTAACGGGGCTGTTCAAGGAAAACTATCAACTCTTAACCCTCGCCTTGATAATCTCTTCCTGCTTGGCCGCGGGCATGGGCATGTATTGATAGAACTCCATGGAGTAGTTTGCGCGACCGGAGGTGACGTTTCGCAACGCGGTGGCGTAGCCGAACATCTCCATCAGCGGGCAGAAACCGTCGAGCTTTTGCGAGCCTTTGCGGAAACGGCGCATATTCTCGATGCGGCCGCGGCGCTTGTTCAGGTCTCGCGTCACGTTGCCGATGAAGTCGTCGGGGGTGTTGACCTCGATCTTCATCACCGGCTCCATGATGATGGGGTTGGCTTTCTTGAATGCCTGCTTGAAACACATCGCGGCGCACAACTGGAAGGCCATGTCGCTGGAATCCACAGGATGGTAGCTTCCATCCACCAGCACGCATTTCACATCCACCACGGGATATTCGGCTACTGGGCTTTTCTCCATAGCCTTGCGTAAGCCTTTCTCCACCGAGGGGATGAACTCCTTGGGAATCACGCCGCCCTTGGTGACATCCACGAACTCGAAGCCTTTGCCTGGGTTGGGCTCGAAGCGGATGACGGTGTTGGCAAACTGTCCCTTGCCGCCGCTCTGCTTCACGTGCTTGTAAGCCTGTTCCACCGCTGTAGTGATGGTTTCGCGGAACGATACCGAAGGTTCGCCCACGGTGATGGGCACCTTGAACTCGTCGCGGATGCGCTCCACGAGGATTTCCAGATGGAGTTCGCCCATGCCGGAGATGATGGTCTCTTCCGTCTCTTCGTCGAAATGTGAATGAAAAGAGGGATCTTCGTTGCAGAGCTTGGCTAACGCTTCGCCCAACTTGTCGCGGCTCTTCTTGTCTTCCAGGTTCACTTTCATCTCGATGACCGCCGGCGGCACGGAGATGGACTCCAACAGGATGGGCTGGCTCTCGTCGCACAGCGTGTCGCCCGTGCGGGTGTATTTCATGCCCACCAGCGCCACGATCTCTCCGGTGCAGGCCTCGGTGATTTCCTCACGTTCCTTGGCTTTGATGCGGAAGATGCGGCCCACGCGCTCGTTCTTGCCCTTGTTGGTGTTATATACACTCATGCCGCTGGTGAGCTTGCCACTCACAATGCGGATAAAGGTCTGCTGACCCACGTATGGATCATTGATGAGTTTGAAGGCCAGGGCAGCGAATTTTTCGTTGTTGGAGGGATTGCGCTGGATGGTGCGCTCCTCGTCGTATGGGTCGTGCGCCATCACCGCGCCAATGTCGGTGGGAGAGGGCAGATAATCGACGATGGCGTCCAGCAATAGCTGTATGCCCTTGTTCTTGTATGCCGCGCCGCACAGCACAGGGGTGATGAGCAGCTTGATGGTGGCCTCGCGGATGGCTTTCTTCAGCATGTCTTCGCTGATTTCACCGTCTTCGAGATACAGCATGGCGATATCGTCGTCGTAGTCCGAAATCTTCTCGATCAGGGCTTTGCGTGCCTCCTGTGCGGCGGGCATGAGCTCTGCGGGAATCTCGCCTACGATGCGTTCCTTGTCCGTGAAGGTGATGGCTTTCATGCAGACGAGGTCAATCATGCCCTGGAATTCGTTTTCTGCGCCAATGGGCAGATGGATAGGCGTGGCGTTGGCGCCGAGGTATTTGTTCATCTGGCTCACCACCTCGCCGAAGTCCGCGCCGGTGCGGTCCATCTTGTTGACGAAGGCGATGCGCGGCACGCGGTATTTGTCGGCCTGGTTCCAGACGGTTTCGCTTTGGGGTTCCACGCCACCTACGGCGCAGAAGACGGCCACCATGCCGTCGATTACGCGCAATGAACGTTCCACTTCGATGGTGAAATCCACGTGGCCCGGGGTGTCAATCAGGTTGATTTGGTGCTCTTTCCATTGAGCGGTGATAGCTGCGGAGGCAATGGTGATGCCACGCTCCTGCTCCTGTTTCATGAAGTCCATGGTGGCCTGCCCGTCGTGAGTCTCGCCAACCTTGCGGTTTACGCCAGTGAAGAACAAAATTCGTTCCGATACGGTGGTTTTGCCGGCGTCGATGTGCGCGGCGATACCGATATTTCTCAGTTTGGATATTTGCATAATCAGTCTTTAAAAAATACATCCGCCATACCGGAAAGGTACAGCGGATGTTTGGTTTTATCGATTTTTCACGTTGATAATCTGAGATTATTCTTCTTCAGACATGCCGAACATTGCCTTCAACTCAGCCGGAGCATCTTTGATGGGGGTGGAGTCGGAAGGACGCAGGAAGGTGGATGCTTTCACCTTCTTGTTCGGGGTGATGGTTTTGGCCGTTTGGATGAGTGTGATATTCTCACCGCTAATTTCACGTTCGATTTCAACGCACAAAGGATAGCCTTTCAGACCAGGGTAGTTGCTGAAGTTGATCTGGTCGCCCGTCATCAAGTCTTCGGTAACCCACAGGACGAGAGAGGATTCCTCATCAGATTCCAGGTCAGTGATCTTCACTTCCACCTTTTTGCAGTTGTAACCGCAAATTTCCTTGGTCTCGGATGTGTAGTTGAAATCTTGTTTGACCTTTTCAAATGCCTTGTTGATATCGGCTTCTTCTTGTTCAATGTAATATTTGCCGTAACCGGGGATGTCAATGATGGTGGTTGCCAATTTGTAGTCACCATTGGTGATGTGGATGATGTCAACGCCCATCTGGTTGATGGCGGTCTTGGTGTTGTTACCCATGATGGTCACCTCTTCTGACATTTCAGCAAGTTGGGCGGCGATGTTGGGGTCATCAGTACCTGATGCGGTAGTTTCGAACACGATGGAGCCAGCAAACGGTTTCTGTGCGAATGTGGCGATGGTGCCGAACAGCATGATGACGGCAATCCATAAGGCGATTTGTTTTTTCATTTGTATAAGTGTTTAGGTGTTAATTCAAAAAAGCGCGGCAAAAATATAAAAAAAAACGTTGCACAAGACGGAGAATGTTCGGCAAGGTTTAATTTCACCCAATCGTATTTATTTTAAAAATTCGTCATCTGTCAGCGTGTTCAGAAACGCCTTGAGGTCGGCAATTTCGGATGGGGTGAGCATCGTGCCCCCGTCGTTGAGATGGTGCATGAGCGGGCTTACGTAGGGAGATGGTTGTAATCCTTGGTTGTAGAAATTCAGCACCTCGTCCAGCGTTTGGAACCGCCCGTCGTGCATATAGGGCGCGGAGACGGCCACATTGCGCAGTGAGGGCGCGCGGTACGCGCCGTGGTCGGCATCATGGCCGGTGAATGCGTATCGGTCTTGTGAGTCGGTAAGGATATTGTCTAATCCATTGTTGTAGAATAGGTTAGTGGTAAATAGCGGCGAACCTTCACTGCCGTGGCAGTGGAAACAGTCGGCGCCCTCCTCCGTGGTGAAGAGGATGTAGCCGTGTAGCTCCTGCGGGGTGAGTTGCTCCTTGCCTTGCAGATAGCGGTCGAATTTGGAGTTGCCGGACACCAGCGAGCGCACGTACTGGGCGATAGCCTTCTGCACGCGCGCCATGGTGATCTCTTCGGAGCCGAAGGCCTTGCCGAACATCTCGGGATATTTGCTGTCGGCGCGCAGTGCTGCCAGCGTGCGCGCTTCCGTGCTGCATAGTTCGTCATCCGCCTCAATGGCCATCAGCACGATGTCCTCGATGCTCTGCCGGCCCTTGACGTTCTGCGGGCAGATGCTGCCATTCCAGGAGTAGCCTTCGTGGTTGAAAACCAGGTTCATCAACGGCATGGCATTGTGGTGCGTGGCTTTGCCTGTGCGCCCAACAGGTCGCCCGTTGACCAAACGTGGGTTGTCGGGTCCCAAGTCGTAGTTATGGGCATGGTCATGGCAGCTGGCGCACGACATCAGCGAGTCCGGGTTGTTGCCAGTATAGCCGCAAAGATGTGGGTCGTGGAACAGCCTTTCGCCCAAGGCCACGCCCTCCATGGTCATGGGGTTGTCATCGGGAATGTTGAGCTGCGTGGGAAATCCGTGCGGAATGGTGATGTCTAACGGGGTGGGATCCTCATAGCGATGCCTGCAGGTTGCAAACATGAGTATGATAGCCCCGGTCAGGTAAACGATTCTCCAATATGTCCTGAATCTATTCATCGAAAATGGAGAGCTGCACGCCCTCTTCGTCCAACTTGTTAGGATCTGATTTCTGCGGTTCCTTTTCAGACAGGAACAATTCTTTGGCCACCGCATCATCCACACTCTCCGGAACGTTCTCCATTTCGGCGTCCTCGATCATCTCTTCCTCTTCTTCCTCAGGCTCCTCCTCAGGCTCCTCGTAAGGCAGCGGCTCAATGAACTTGATGGACTTGATTTCAGGGAAGTTGATGCGCTTGCCGCGGGCGCGGACCGTCATCGGCTCCGTAAACTCAGCCGTCGGGATGATTTCGATGCTGTCCTCCTCCGCTTTCTTCTTGTGGTAGGTCACCTTGATTTGCGGCAGGTAGTCGATGGAGATGCCGAGAATCTTGCAGGTGCCGTCATCGGGGATGAAGTCGGTTTTCTTAATCGTATGGTCGGCAGGGAATCGCTTCAGGTAGTATTTGTCTTCCTTCTTTTGATGATAGACGACCGTAATCATCAGATTCTTGTTCCATTTGCGGATATAGAGCAGGTCGTCTTCAAAGTGGGTGGAGATTTCGAATCCCGTGATGCGGTACCAGCCGCTCTTATACACGGTCAGAATCTTGTCATCCTCTTTGAAAGCACCCAAGAGTTGACCTCTGCCATCATTGTTGAGGCGCATTACGGACTCTTCGTAATAGACATTGATGGCGCTCAGTGTGGAGACGCCCTTTTGGCTCATGTCAATGCGAGACACGGGGTAACGAGTGAGAATGTTGCCCATTGCAGAACGGCTCTTCACGGCTAGCTGACTGAAGTCGAAGTCGAACTCCTTCTTCTTGAGCTTGGGTTTGGGTTTCAGCTTGACGCGGATGACTTCCGCTTCACCATTGGGATTTGAGGTGAAGTAGATGATCTTGGAGCCGGCCTTGCCCTTGGTGAGGTCGTATTCCTTGTCGCGGGACACGCCGCCGATAGCGAAACGTTTGACCATAGCTGGTCCGTTGCTGCCGTTGGTATAGACCAGATTGTAGATATGGCGGTCGTCGCCGCGCTTGAAGACCTCCACATGGAGGATGTTCTTGCCCACAAAGTGCTTGTCGGCCACCTTACTGATGGAGAAAGTGCCGTTTTCGTGGAAAACGATGATCTCGTCCAAATCGGAGCAGTCGCAGGCGTATTCCACACCTTCGTCTTTCTTCAGGGCGGTGCCCACAAAGCCCTCTTTCTTGTCCACGTACAGCTTTTGGTTGGCCACGGCCACGGTGGAGGCCACGATGTTGTCAAACTCTTTGATTTCGGTGAGACGCTGTTTGTCGCCACCATATTTCTTCTTCAGCTGGCGGAAATAATTGACGGCATAATCCACCAGATGGGCGAGATTGTTCATCACCTCTTCCATGTACAGCTCGATGTCTGCAATCTCTTGCTCGGCTTTCTTAATGTCGAACTTGGAAATCTTGCGCACGGGCTTCTCGCAGAGGGAAAGGATGTTTTCGCGGGTAATCTCCTGACGGAAAAGAGAACGGTAGGGATCGAAAGCTCGCTCGATGTTGGTGACTTGCGTGTCCCATGTGTCGGTGTCTTTCTCCAGCTCTTTATAGATTCTCTTCTCGAAGAAGATTTTCTCCAACGAGATCTTATGCCATTGCTGGTCTAGTTCATCCAGTTGTATTTCGAGTTCGCGTTTGAGCAGTTGGAGGGTGTTTTCGGTATTGATTTTGAGAATCTCCTTCACATTGGTGAACCTCGGCTTGCCGTCCCAGATGACGCAGGCGTTGGTGTAGTAGGTCATCTCGCAGTCGGTGAAAGCGTAGAGCGCGTCAATGGTTTGGTCGGGTGATACGCCGGGCTGCAAGTGCAGATAAATCTCCGCACTGGCGGCAGTGTTGTCGTCAATGCGCTTGATCTTGAGTTTGCCGCTCTCGACAGCATTGGAAATGGAACTCTTGGCTTCGGAGATGAGTTTTCCCGTAGTGGTGCCGAACGGTATCTCTGTAATAACCAGTGTTTTATTATCAACGATATTGATTTTTGCCCGGTTGCGGATCTTGCCGCCCTGCGCACCGTTGTTGTATTTGCTCACGTCAATGGTGCCGCCGGTAGGGAAGTCGGGGTATATTTCGAAGTCTTCGCCTCGCAGAATCTTGATGGAGGCATCGATCAACTCGTTGAAGTTGTGGGGCAGAATCTTGGTGGACATGCCCACGCCCACGCCATCTACGCCTTGAGCTAACAGCAATGGGAATTTGATGGGCAGTGCGATAGGCTCTTTGTTACGGCCGTCGTAGGATATCTGCCAGTCGGTGGTTTTATGGTTGAAAACGACCTCCAGGGCGAATTTGGAAAGCCTTGCCTCAATGTAACGGGGTGCGGCTGCGGGGTCTCCGGTGAGGATGTTACCCCAGTTACCCTGCGTGTCGATGAGTAACTTCTTCTGTCCTAGCTGCACCAATGCGCCACCGATGGACTGGTCGCCGTGCGGGTGGTACTTCATCGTGTTACCCACGATGTTGGCCACCTTGTTGTAGCGTCCGTCTTCCAGCTCGTCCATAGAGTGCAGGATGCGGCGTTGCACGGGCTTCAAACCGTCATATACATCCGGAAAAGCACGGTCGAGAATGACGTAAGAGGCGTAGTCCAGATACCATTCGCGGTACATGGTTTGCGCAAAGATGACTTTATGAAGATCGGAAGGCTCGTGGCCTTCAGCGGGAACAATTTCTTCGCTTACAGTATTCTCCTCGTTGGCGTCAAGGAGCTTGTCGTTTTTATCTGCCATAGGTATAGATTAATGGACGGCAAAGATACAAAAAATAGGGATACGGCAAGGAACCCATGCTATTGTTCCGGGGCGGAGCCGTTTTGTGGCATCTGCTCCTGGTAAGTCTGGTCCATGTCCACGATGTCGATGGCAGTTGGATTGACAGGGGACAGCGTGTCGGTGATGGCCAGTTCTTTCCGCTTGGCATCCAGGATGGCATTGGCTTCATTCACCAATTTGTTGGCGGCATCTTCATCGCCCATGTAGTATTGCATGGAGGTGTTGAACTGCTCGCGCGTGATGTGGTAACGCTCAAAAAGGTCATGGTAGTAGCCTCTGGAACTGATTACGTTGTTGATCGTATCTTCCGGATTCAGGGTGATGAGGCTTTCGATGATGTAGGCTTCGGCGAGGATGTTTGCCAAAGTACTGCGGTTGATGAGGTTGTCGGGCCGCTTCTGCACCTGCTTTTTGTGGCATCCAGTAGCGAACAATACCAGCGGAATCAAAAGGATATATAAGAATGACTTTTTCATTGTTCTTCAGGATAATGGACGATTTCATAGCCTAACTTCTGACCTTCCTCCATCATCTTTTGGAGGGCGGCAGGACGCGTGTTTTCTATCTCTCCGTCAAGGATGGCATCACAGACGGCGTCCTTGATGATGCCGATGTCTTTGCAGGGCTTCATGCCGAAGGTTTGCATGATGTCTTGGCCGTCAAAAGGCGGGCGCCAATTGCGGAGCTTGTCCTTCTCCTCAATTTCGCGCATCTTTTCACGCACCTTGGCGAAGTTCTGGAAACAGCGGGTGATTTTGGCGGAATTCTTGGAGGTGACGTCCGCGTGGCACAGCATCATCAGGTCGTCGATGTCATCGCCGGCTTCGAAGAGGAGTCTGCGCACTGCGGAATCGGTGATGGTGTCTTCTACCAACGCGATAGGGCGGAGGTGCAATCCCACCAGCTTTTGCACGTACTTCATCTTTTCGTTGTTGGGCATGTGCAGGCGGTGGAAGATGCGGGAAACCATCTTTACGCCCACGGCGTCGTGTCCATGGAAAGTCCAGCCCGCGATGGGGTCAAAGCGTTTGGTGACCGGCTTGGCGATGTCGTGCAACAGGGCGGCCCACTCGAGCCAGAGGTTGGGACGTTCGCTGGCCATGGCCACGTTGTCAACCACCTCCAGCGTGTGCAGGAAGTTGTCTTTGTGCCCTTTCCCATTGATGAATTGTACGCCCTTGAGCGCAATCATTTCGGGTAAGAATCTCTCCAGCAGGCCGCTGTCATCCAGCATGTGGAGGCCTTTGGAAGGGCGCAGACAAACCAGTATTTTGTTGAGCTCCTCCACAATACGCTCCTTGGAGATGATGTCCAGGCGGTAGGCATTGCGTTGGATGGCCTCGAAGGTTTCAGGGTAGATGTCGAAGTTGAGCTGTGTGGCGAAGCGCACGGCGCGCATCATGCGCAGTGGATCGTCGGAAAAGGTTTTGTCGGGGTCGCAGGGCGTGCGGATGATTTTGCCCTTGATGTCGGCAATGCCGTCGAACGGGTCAATCAGCTCGTAGGCGTGCTCGCCGTTCAGGGCAATGGCCATGGCGTTGATGGTAAAGTCGCGGCGCATCTGGTCGTCTTCCAGCGTGCCGTCTTCCACCACAGGCTTGCGCGAGTCGTGGCTGTAGGATTCCCTGCGCGCACCCACGAACTCGATGACAGAGCCCTCGAAGTTGAATTGTGCAGTGCCGAAGTTGCGATACACGTTCACGTGCAGTTCGGGATCGATGAGCGCGGCGGTCTTCTTGGCCAGCTCGATGCCGCTGCCCACGGTCACAATGTCGATGTCAGTATTGTGGCGGCGCATGATGATGTCGCGCACCACGCCGCCTACGACGTAAGCTTCCAGCCCCAACTCATCGGCGGCCTGCGCCACAATGGGGTAGATGGGGTGGGAGAGCTCCTGCTTATATGTTTTGATTGCTTGTGTCAAAATCAGGTTTGAAATTTCGGGTGCAAAAATAGCAAAAATAACGCTATTGTGCCTTATGGAATGTCCCGATGAGTGCGCCCGAGACGCACCAGGAGCTGAAACTGCCGCCTTCATTTTCTCCCTGCGGGATGGCGATGGTCATGGTGTGTTTGCCGGGCTTCAGATCAGAGAGGTCGAAATAGACGGGCTGCGTGGCGGTGCCCGGACACCAACCGGAGCGCGAGTAGTCGGACGAGGACATTCCGTTCCAGAAGTTTCCGGATGCCGGATTGGAGGTCCGGTATGTGCCGCAGTCGCCGCGCCAGGGCGTGTAGATGTAGCGAGGAACTCCGTCAATCAGAATGGTGTTCGGCTTGGGCACGAATTCGTCGCCCGAGTCCCAGCCACCGTGGCCTGTGGCAATGTAGCGTAACTTTAGCTCTTTTGCCATCGTCTCAGGTACATAGAAATTTACTGTCAAGCTGTCGGTGCGGAAGAACTTGCTGTAGTTCTGTCCAGCCATCTCCATGACATTGCACGTGTTGAACAGCGGAAGCAGCATCTCCACCGTGCTATCCGAGTACGCCCATTGCTCATCCTCAGGGTAAGCTTTCAACGTGAGCGATAATTTATGCCCGCCCTTGTCGTAGTTTCCAATGAACGCCCCAATGTAAACATCTCCTTGAAGTAATGGCTTTAAATCGCTGATATCCTGTTTGTATAGAACTTGGTCTGCCCACGCACGGTCCGGTAGCGAGCGATACTCGTTGTAATACCGTACGCCGAATGGAGTGAAGAAACGCATCACCTCCACCAACGGTAGATAGGTGTCTGTGATGGTCATCCCATGATACCGCTCTCCAGCTTTGTCTTTGAAGTACGGGAGTACAAAAATGCTGTCTGCCAAAGCGTTCAGGAATGACAGGCGCATGCCTCCGGGGATGATGAATATCGAGCCCGTGCGGTCGTAAGCGTCGCCGTTGGAATACTCAGTCACTTCTGCAAACACGCGATAGTGCTCCGGCAAGCGCGTCATGTCCACGCGCTTGAGGATGATGGTGCCGTTGGCAAAGTGATAGACGGAATCGTAGTCAATCCGTCCCGGTTTCTCCAGTTGCGGATTGAAACAGATCTGTTCATCTTCGAAAATTTGCGTGGTGATGACCAGCTTGTCCTTTTCCAATTGGTTAAGCTGCGCGGAGGTCAATTTCTCGCCAAAATTCTCAGGAAACAGATTGGAGAACGATTTGTCCTTGGTGACATTGGCTAATTCCATCACGGCGTTGCCGTTGCGGAGGTATTTTACCAACACACCGGATAATGATGCGAAACCGGTGATGGGCGTGGCGCGAAATTTCAAATCCTCGGTGATCCACAATTCTATCTTATTGGAAAACAATACGATGGAATATTTTGTACAGTTGTAGCCGTTCACTTTTTCTTTGCCTTCCAGTTTGAATTCGTAGTCTTTGCGGATGGAGCTGCTGCAATAATACATTTCATCCACCTGATAGAAGAGCTGGGTGATGACGGTGTCTTGCTCATAGTCCAGATAGGTGTAGTGTGTGGCTTTGCCCGGGACGGGGTGCTCCGTCGGTTTGTCCGCCGATTGGATTTTCAGTTGCGTGCCCTGGCGCAGCACTTCCGTGCGGGAGGTGTCGCTGCCGCCAATGGTGTAGGATTGGTAGAGCAGGCGATTTTGTGCCGAAAGGGTTGTCATGCAGCATGTTATCAGGATGCCGATGAGGAGAATATGTCTTTTTTTCATGAAGGTAATGAATTTCAAAGGGATGAATCATTAGGGGTGAGCAGGAAATCTGCGATGACCAAAGCGGCCATGGCTTCCACCACGGGCAGCACGCGTGGAGCCACACACAGGTCATTGCGGCTAGACCCGTAGTAGATGGCTGGGTTCCCGTCAAAGTCGATGCTCTCCTGGTCGAAGCGTACGGAGGGAATGGGCTTGAAGGCCACTCTGAAGACGACCTCCTGGCCGTTGGTGATGCCGCCTTGCACGCCGCCGTCGTGGTTGGTGCGGAACGAGAAGTCGGCATTTTGGAGATCATTGTATTGGCTGCCAGATATTTCTGCAGCGTGGAAGCCCTCGCCGATTTCGAAGCCTTTGGCGGCGTTGATGGACATCATGGCGTAGGCGAGGCGGGCGGAAAACTTGTCATACACAGGCTCGCCCAGTCCGGCGGGCAGGCCTTGGATGCGGCACTGCACGAGTGCGCCCACGCTGTCGCCCTCGCGCGCGGGAGTGCCCGTGCGGAGCGTCTCCGCCGTGATGGCAATGCCATGGGGGCGCAGGATCAGTTTGGCGATGGCGCCCGCCACCACCCGGCAGGCAGTCTGTCGCGCCGAAGCGCGGCCCATCTGCTCGTTGTCGCGGGAACCGTACTTTTTGAAATAGGTATAGGAAACATGTGACGGCTTGATAACGTGTCTGTTGCGCTCGTCTATCTGAATATCTTGATTAGGTATCTGGAAACGGATAGGCTCGCCTGTGGCAATGTGGTCTTCATCTATTCCGGATAGAAAAACAACGGGGTCTTTCTCGCGGCGTTGGGTGCTCTCTGCGTTTTGGTTGGGTGCGCGCCGGGCCATTTCGCTTTGGATGAAATCGAAATCGATGGGCGTGCCTTTGGGGCAGCCTTCAATGACACCTTCTAAGAAAGGGTCGTGGGTGCCGCCTTTGTCGGTGAGCTTGTAAAATGTGCCAAATGAGTCTGTCATGGTTACATGGGCTTGATGGTGCGGGCGATGTGGGCGCACAGTCCGGGGAAGAAGCGTTTGATATAGACCATGACCAACTCTTTGCTGCCCACGAGCACTTCGCGTTTTTGCTTGTAGATGGCCTTGACAATCTTGTCGGCAGCCTTTTCAGGCGTGATGCCGCCGGCTTGGCCGGCGTCCATCTTGCCGTGCTTCTCGCCGTTTTTCTCCAGTGCGTTCACGGATATGTTGGTCTGCACGCGCCCGGGCGTGACGATGGTGACGCGGATGTTGTCCTTGTAGTTCTCGGCGGCGATGGTCTCGTAGAAGCCGTACAGCGCGTGCTTGGCGGACGAATACGCGCACCGGAGCGGGAAGCCGAACAGCCCGTTAATGCTGGTGGTCACTGCCAGCTGGCCGCCGCCCTGCTCAATCATCTTCGGCAGAATGGCCTTGGTGAGGATGACGGGCGCGTAGTAGTCGATGTCCATGACCTTGCGGATAACGTCCATGCTCACCTCCACGGTGGTGCCGCGTTGGCTGATGCCGGCGTTGTTGTAGAAGACGTCAATGCGGCCGTAAGCTTGCCATGCGTCCTGCGCCAATTGCGGCAGTTGGTCCAGCTTCGATAAATCGAAGGGCAGGGTGGTGACGGCAGGAGAACCCTGCGTCAGGCATTCCTTTTTAACCTCTTCGAGAAGGTCATCTTCCAGGGCGGTCAATATCAGGGTGGCGTTCTCCTGTGCAAAGCGCAATGCCGTAGCCCTGCCGATGCCGGAGGACGCGCCAGTGATCCAGATTATTTTGTTAGCAAATTTACTCATAGATTATGAAAAGGGTGAATGGGGTGAATGAGGTAAAATGGGTGCATGGGGTGAAAGGTGAATATGCCCTCATGTACCTCATGTCCCTCTTGTACCACATGTACCTAATTTTGTTCGTCGATCATCTTTTTAAAGAAGCTTGCTCTGGCAGCGCCTTCGCCCGTGTTCAGGAGGACGGTCTCGCCGTTGCGGATCTGTCCCTCTTCCAGCGCTTTGTAGAAGCCGGCAAGGCATACGATGGAGGCGGGGCCGAAATAGATGCCGCGCTCTTGCTTGACAATCTTGCCGTAGTGGGCCAGCTCGCTCTCTTTCACTTGCAGGAAGGTGCCTCCGCTCTTGCGCACGATGGGCGCCACGATGGGGTACATGCCCGGGTTGCCAGCGGAGAGGATGGATACCATGGTCTGCGGATTCGGGATGATGGGGTAGTCCTTTTCATAACCTTCCGGGAATCCGGCGGCTACCGCTTTGTTCCAGCCCTGCACCATCGGGTCACAGGTGTCCTGCTGGATCAGCAGCATACGGGGCAGCTTGGTATCGGGGAAGGTGGTCTGCATGTCGCGTACGCCCTTGTCGAGGGCGATGGGACCCGTGCCGCCCGCCACAGCCTGCACATACACGTCGGGCATCTTGCCCAGCTGGCGCAGGTACTCGAACACCATGGTCTTCTTGGCTTCCACGCGGATGGGGTCGATGTTGCCCGCGGAAATCAGCACGTGGTTCTTCTCGTGGAAGTCGTTGGCTGCTTTCTTGGCATCGCCATAGTTGCCGTCGCAAACAACCACATTCTGGCCGTAAGAGCGGATGGCTTGGACTGTGTCCTCGCACGCGTCGTGGGGCATGAAAACGGTGAACTTGATGCCCGCCTCAGCCAGATAGCGACTGTAAGCAGTGGCCGTGTTGCCTGTCGAGGCTACACAGAACTCCTTCACGCCGTTCTCTTTGAAGATGGAGGCGGCCAATGAAGCGGCAATGTCCTTAAAAGTGTTGCTGCCGCCGTTCAGGTCGTTGCGATAGACCATCACCTTACAGTCGATGCCGTATTTTTCTTTTGCTAACTTCTCTAAGAAATCCCATTCCTCAATCGGGATGGCACCCTCGCCGAAGGTGACGATGTTTTGCTCGTCCATCACGGGAAGGAAATCGAAATAATGGTAGAAGTTAGTGGGTTTGTGCTCCGGCTTGGTCAGCTCGGTGATTTTGTGATAATTGGCACTATAGACGACCTCGGCGCGTTTGCAGCCGCAGGGACATTCCTGATTCATCTCAAACCATGTGGCAAAATCTGGGATGACCTTGCCGCATTTGGTACAAACGAGTTTGTATTTATTTTCCATAATAAACCGTGTGAAATTTTTGAAGCGCAAAAATACAAAAAATGAGTGATTGAGTTATTTTCTTATTTTTGTCATGCTTTTCAGCGTGAATTGAAAGATAAGTGGAAAATTAAATAACAGCTTTATGATAAAATGTTTACATCTTTTGAAGTCTAGTCATCGGACGGTCATGTTGTCCGTTGTGATCGGTTTTCTTTTCGCTTTGACGGCGAATGCCCAGACCACAACCTCTTCGATTTCGGGCTTCGTGAGTGATGACGATGGGCCCATCACGGATGCTGTGGTTATGGCTGTGCACGTTCCCACCAATACGGCCTATTATTCAATGACCAACAAGAAGGGCTATTATGTTTTCAACAATGTGATTGCAGGTGGCCCTTATACCATCAAGGTGGATAAGATGGGGTATCAGACCGTGATGATAAAGAATGTGTATGCGGTATTGTCAGAGAATGTCTTGACCAACGCACCGATGAACAAGGCGGCGGTGGACTTGGCGGAAGTGGCCGTTTATGGCGAGTCGAAGGCCTCAACGATGAACATCCAGCGTTCTGGTGTGAGTACGTGGATAGATAGCCGTATGCAAGAGGCTATGCCCAACGTCAGTCGCAGTCTGAACGATGTGATGAGGCTCGTTCCCCAATCCATGTACAGTGACAAAGGCTTTTCGGTTGGCGGAAGCAACTACAGGGGCTCCGCGGTTTTCGTGGATGGTGCCACGTTCAACAACTCCTTTGGCATCGGCTCCAACCTGCCTGCCGGAGGCGCGCCCATCTCTTTGGATGCCATCGACCAGCTTGCCGTGAATATTACCCCGTTCAACGTGCGCTACAGCGGGTTTCAAGGTGGTGCCATCAACATGGTGACCAAACGCGGTACTAACACTTGGCACGGCTCTGTCTATGATTATTTTACCTGCAGCAAACTGCAAGGCCAGAAGGTCGATACCAATATGCTGACCACATCTTCCACTTTGAACAACGTGACCGGCTTTACATTGGGTGGCCCCATCCTGAAGGACAAACTCTTCTTTTTCCTCAATGGTGAGTACATTGTAGATAACCAGGCCGGTTCTGCCATTCAGGCTCGCACTGACGAGAGCCAGATGTATGGCGGCGGCACGGGTAACAACCGGCCGACGGTTGCCCAGATGGACAATATCTTGAGCTTCCTCAATGAGAAGTTTGGCTACAATCCCGGTCGCTACCAGAATTATTCGCTCAGCACACCGGACTATAAGGTGATGGCCCGAATTGACTGGAATATCAACAAAGACAATATCTTCAATGTCCGTTTCAGCCACACCCATACCTCCACTTCCAACGACGCGTCAAATTCCATGACCCCGCTGGGTGGAACCAATACAGTTATTACAGACCTTCACGGCGATAGTTACAATGTCAATCGTTACGCCCAGGGCCGCTTGTCAGACTATGCCATGCCGTTTGAATCGACACGCTATTTTCAGGATATGAACTTCACTTCCGTTGCGGCAGAACTCAACAGTCACGTGCTGGACGGCAAAGGTCATAATATGGCCCGTGTTATCTGGTCTCTGCAAAATGAACCGCGTTCCTTTGTGGGCGATTTGTTCCCCACTGTGGACGTCCTGGAGCCCTATATTGATGCGGAAGGTCATCAGCAGACGGCTTTCTTCACTACTTTCGGTCCCGATCCGTTTACATACGCCAACTTGCGTAAAGTGAATACGATTGTGGCTACAGATGAATTTACGTACACCAAAGGGGTCCACAATATTCTGGCTGGAGCGCAATATGAATGGAATCGTATTGTGAACGGCTTCATGCAGGGTGGTGCCGGCTGGTACATCTATGATTCTTGGCAATCGTTCGTGGATGATGTGAACGGAGTGGAGGGAGCCCGTCCGGTGGCTTTCATGATTACGCATGCCAATTCCGATGATCCTACGGAAACGATGTACCCGACGTTTGATTATTCGCAAGCTTCGGTTTATGCGCAGGATGAGATGGAGTTTAGCAAATTCTTCAAGCTGACGGTGGGATTGCGTCTGGAAATGCCGATTATCCGTTTCCCGAACAACAACCGCAATTTGGATTTCGACAGGGTTGCAGCCGCAAATCCCGAGAGCACTTTTGCCGGTCTTAGCACCGCCGACCTGCCCGGACTTACGGTCAATGTGTCGCCGCGCATCGGCTTCAACTGGGACATCAACAAGGATCGCAAGATCATCATGCGTGGTGGTACGGGACTTTTCACTGGCCGTATTCCCAACGTGTGGCTCGTGAGCACCGCCGGCAACTCCAATTGCTTGCAGTATCAATATATTGCCAACAACAACACGGGCAATCCGGTGGTGAACTTCAGTCCGGACCGCGCCGACATCATCAACAGTTTGTATGCGGGCAATGCGTTCCAGCAGCAGAATCTGCCTGCACCCACCAGTGCCACCATCCTAGCCAAGGATTTGAGAATGCCCACCAGCTGGAAATCCTCCTTGGCATTCGATTTCACGATTCCTGGAGAGGTTAAGCTGACGCTGGAAGGTGTTTATTCGTACAATTTTAACGAGGTATATGCCTCCATGCTTGGTTATGTGGAGGACGGCACGGTGCAACTGCCCGGCGAGCCCGAGGGTCGCACGCATTATGCACGTGAGAACATCACCAATATGAATGGTGGTTACATGTACGGCTACTATCTGCACAACGAGAAGGGCTTGCATGGACAGTATTTTGCGTTGACCGCCCAATTGTCCAAATCCTTCGATTTCGGTCTTGACCTGTTGGCCGCATACACATTCAGTCATTACACTTCTATTTCTGACGGTGCCGGCGACCAAGTCTCCACGTTTGCCAGCACACCGAACCGTAACGACGGCAATGCTCCCGAGCTGGGCTACTCCGCTTTCGTGGCTCCGCACCGTGTGATTGGCGCCATCGGCTACACCATCGACGAGGGCAAGCGTACAGCTACGAAGCTCGGTCTTTTCTACGAAGGTTGCAATATGGGTGTTTATGGTTACAATTACCTGCCCCGTCATTCGTATCTCATCAACAATGTGAGCGGCATGGGCAACAACCAGCAACTCATGTACATCCCGACGGTGGATGAGCTAGCCGCCATGCCGTTTGTCTCCGAGGAGAACAAGGCTGCTTTTGAGGAGTATATTTCTAACGACCGTTATCTGAGCAAGCACAGAGGCGAGTACTCCAAGCGCAATGCGGGCGTGGCCCCTTGGCTGAACCGTATCGGCTTCAAGTTCGCGCAAGAGTTCTACTTCAACGTGACAGGCCACAAGCACACGTTGGATGTGGGATTGGATATCAACAACCTCGGCAACCTCTTCTGCAGCAAGTGGGGCGCTTACAAAGTGCTCAGCAGCGACGTGGTGCTGAACTACAGCAATGGAACATACACCTTCAATCAGCCTGCGTGGTCAGTCTATAACAATCTGTCTTCCACTTGGCAAATTCTGTTGCATTTGCGCTACGCATTCTAATCTCTCACAATTAAGAATAAAGGCTATTCCGCTTGCTGAATTCACGGGTAACGTTGGGGTCTCCGCCGTTTGCGCAATTATCAAGTATGTTGGGGGTTCCGCTCGCTCACTACGTTTGCGAGCGGAATGGTGCGTGTGTTGGGCGAGAGAGAGAGGGAAAGTGGCGGTGGGTTGTGTGCGTGTACGCACGCTGTAGGTGTGCATGGCTCGCTAGCCCTTTCCGCACGGGCATGCCATCGTAACAAAATAATTCCTATATTTGCCCGAAATTTTTTGTAAAAAATAAAATATGGTTATGAAAAGAAACAAAATCACAAGAATGATGCTTGGCGCGTTAATTGTCGCGCTCTGTTTAACCGCTTGCGGCCACGAAGGGGGCAATGAGGAGGAAGGCGGCGGTGGCTCCAGCAGCCAGGAGTACCCCTCCACTGCGGATGTGATTCGCAATGCCGTGAAGGACATTGACGGCAACAAGTACGACGCCGTGAAAATCGGCAATCAGGTGTGGATGGCCTCCAACCTGCGCACCACGCGCTACGCCGACGGTACGGCGATTCCGTTGGGAGAGACAACAAGTTCCACAGAACCCTATCGCTATGCACCAGGTACCTACCAAAACAATGAGGAGAACATGGTCAATGTCCCTGCATACGGCTATCTGTACAACTGGGCTGCTGTGATGCGCGGAGCAGAATCCTCCGATGCCAATCCCAGCGGTGTGCAGGGCATCTGCCCTAAGGGCTGGCACGTGCCGAGCGATGCGGAATGGACGCAATTGACGGACTACATGAAAACACGTCCTGAATATATGTCCAGTGGCAATAGTAATTATATAGCCAAAGCCTTGGCTGCGACATGGGGATGGGAGAGTAGTCCGGATCCAGATGATGTCGGATACGAACCCAGTACGACCAACAATGCCACCGGCTTTTCGGCTCTTCCCGCTGGCTATTACAGCGGCTATTACGACGGTTTCGGCGTCGGCGCCTTCTTTTGGTCTTCTAAGGAGAGCAATAGCTACTACGCGTGGTTACGGGGCCTGGGCTACTACGACGCTGTCGTGAGCAGCTACGTCTATAGCAAGTACGACGGGTATTCCGTCCGTTGCGTACGCGATTAGCTGAGACGATGAACGATAATAGATGAGATTTAAGACTGAATAATTGCGATGAAGGGCGTGGCCGTGAGGCTGCGCCCTTGTTTTTGTTGGTGGGGTAACGTTGGAGGGTCCGCCGCTTGCGCAGCAAGCGGCGGAATGATGGCTTCGATGCAGAGTGTCAAATTCAAATTATTGAAAAATTATCAATAAATTATCTATGTGTTAAAATTATTTGTATTTTTGCGACATCGTTTTTTTTGAGGAGGAAATACTTTCTCCCCATGCGAACATACATGATTCTGAAATATTAAAACTATGGAAAATATGATGTTTCAACAGCAGGCATCGCCTACCTGGGAGGATTTGAAAAACATGATCCTTGCCACTTCTGAGCAGGTCAAGGAAACCTCCGAACAAATGAAAGAGACAGACCGGAAATTGGAAAAACTGTTCAAAGAGACTGACGAGAGACTCAATCGGACCTCTAAGCAAATAGAGGACGCCAACAAACGCTATGGCGGTTTCACGAACGAGTTCGGCAAGATAGTGGAAGACCTGTGCAGGCCGGCGGCGTTGAAAATCTTCAGGAAGGAGGGCATTGATATTGACCACACCTACGAGGGATCACGACGTGAGAGAGTAGGTGAGGAAGAAATGGAGGTCGATGTGTTGTTGTGCAACAAAACGGAAGCCGTGGCTGTGGAGGTGAAGACGACATGTTTTAAGAAAGACGTTGACTATTTTCTCCGGAAGATGAAACGCTTCAAGGGAATATTCCATGAATTCGAGGGAAAGGATGTGTATGCGGCTATGGCTGCCATGCGCTTTGCCAACGGATCGGACAAATATGCCCGGCGCAAGGGCCTATATGTGCTCTCGCCCCTCAGCGACGGTATGTTTTCCTTGGAGAAGCCGAACAAGCGGGAGGTGTTTTAATGAGAATTATTAAAACAAAATACAATAGAAAAGAAAGATTCCATATTTATTTATCATTTCTGCAGTGTTGTGCCCAACCATTCAGAAATGATTTCCAGCACCTCGGGTTTCATAGTCTCTTCAATCTCTCCATATTCATTTAGATTGCCGGTGATGCAGGGTTGTAATAGGTGATTGGCATCCTGGATGCTGACGAAAAGATGATGAGGACTCTTTGTCAGATACTTGGCAAACAGCGCATTGTTGGCTACGACATCCACTTGCAAATCTTTCTCTCCGCCGATGGCCAGCACCGGACACCGCATCTTTTTGATGTACGGTTTTGGATCAAAGTGAACGAAAGTGAAAAACCAAGGAGAGATGAGCTGCTGAATGACAGCGGCTTTTTGTTGTGGTGTAAATTCGTACCTTTCCTGCTCCTCGGGGGTAAGCCGGCTGCAAATCTGTTCCCATTTTTGGTTGAGAATTTCCGCTGCTTCCCGTTCGTTTTTGGCTTTGAGTAATGCCTGATACATTTGGTCGGACAACTTCACAGAGTTGTCTATTTCCTCGGGTGTCATGGCGCTGTCGGTCTCGTTGATGGCGCGCAGCTGGTAGAGCAGTACCTCGGTGGTCTTCTGTGCGACTCCGCCAAGGGAGATGACGAAGTCTATTCGCGGATCGCGGGCGGCCACAATCTCAGATACCATGCTGCCCTCACTGTGCCCTAACAATCCCACGGACACTCCTTGCAGGTCTGCGTGATGTGTGAGGGAATCCAATATCAACGTAACTCCATCGGCGAAGTCGAACGTGGTGGACTTGGCAAACACTGCGCGCGGGAAGTCGTCGTAGCGGAACACGGCGTAACCTTGACGGGTGAGATGGTCGGCGATGAGCAGGAAAGGCTTGTGTCCCATGATGGACTCGTCGCGGTCCTGCCAGCCGGAACCGGTGATAAGGATGACCAATGCTTTGGGCGCCTGTGAAGGCATGGTCAGTGTGCCGTTGATGAGGTTATAACGGTTGCTTTTATCCTTGATGTGAATTTCTTCCTCGCGATAAGGGTAGGGCGGTTGCGGGGTTTGCGGGCGGCGGATGACCTTGCGCTCGTGCCCACGCTCGAACGTCAGCTCCATTTTGGAACCTTGCTTGAAAATGCCGATGATACTTTGCCCGTCAGCAGACAATCGTCCGGAGAAAGATGCGCCGATGTCACTCACTTTCCACGAGAGCGTGCTGTCCTCCCACTGGGATTCGTCGGTGGCGATGTCCATGTAGTACTGGTCGGGACTGTCCATCACCACACGTAACGTGTCAGCGTCCATATCCACCAGCATGCCGATGGTGAGCGAGTCTCTTTCGGAAATGTGCAGCACGCCCTGCCAATAGCCAGAGATGTTTTGCGCTGAAACGGAAAATCCAAACAGCAGAAAAAGGATGGTGGTGAGGTGACGGGACATGGGAATTGAAAATTGGGAATTAAATTTATAAGGTAAGGGAGGCTAGCAAGCCGTAAATGGCAAGGCCCAGGTAGTTTCCGACTGCATATCCCAAAAGCCCGATGGCAATGCCTGGAAGAATGATACTTTTGTCCTTAAGGGCCGCGGCAACCATCGGCACAAACGGAGGCGAGTTGATGAACGCGATGGACGCCGCCATCGTCAGGGCTCCGTCCACCTTGAGCAGGCGGGCAAACAGGAATTGCAGAATCAGCGAGCCGAATACTGCAAAGGCGATGTAGTAGAGGATGAAAAGATATCTGGAGAGTTCCAAATCGTGGACATTTACCATAGTGGCCACCGCCAGACAGAAGACATAAACAAAGTACAATCCCAAGTCAAAGGTGCCTTCCAGCTTTTTTAGGGGCTTCCAGAATGAAAGCGCGATGGAGATGGTGGTGATGGCAAGTATGATGACCGCTGTGTTGTTTTCGATAGGGATGAGCAAGGAGATTCCGTAGGCTATGGCTGCAATGATGAGGGCTGTCAAAATGCCGAGGCCTCGGTTTAGCAATTTCTTGGAGAAAGATTTTGGTTGTTCTTCTTCTGTTTCACTGCTGGTGATTTCATCTGAAAGTGCATGTTTCTGTTGTGGGAAAAGCAGGCGCACGATGCGTCGGCCGAAGAACACCACCACGATCAGGTAGAGGCCGGTGACGATGAGGTCGTAACTGGATACCAGCAGGAAGAGATTGTCGGGTAAGTCTATGGCTTTGGATACGGGAGCCAGATTGGGGATGCCGCCGATGTAGATGCCGGTCATCACCGCGCTGATTTTGGCAAAGTCGGAGGAACTCACGTCTGCAGCTGTCGCCTGTCCCCGAAAGATGAAGAATCCGGCTATCGTGACAGCCAATACGCTGAACAGTCCGATGAAAAAGGCTTTCACGGCCATGCCCGCAGAGAGTCCCTTGTAGTTGCAGCCCAATAGCATAAGGGGAATGGTGAGCAGCACGACTATGTTTGATACGTTTGTGCACACGTGTGTGGCCCGCTCGCCGACGCATCCGCAGTTACCAACAACAAGGCCGATGACATAGAGAATGACCATTGGGCTGATCTTGTTGATGATGGGCCAGCGCTTGGCCAGCAGCACTAATATCAGCGGGATGCCGAAGAGGTAGAGTAGGGTGAGGATTGTAGCGGTCATTGGCGGTTGGTGAAATGTTATGTTTTTTGTGGCAAAAATACGTTTTTTTTCAAACAGGCAGACCGTCGCGAAACTGCCATTATGTCAGTGAAACCCCATTGTCAATTTTTGGCACGGTTGTTGTTTTATGTCTCACGTCGTCTTGGATTAAAATGATCCAGGATGCGGGTAACAAACTGAAATAATAACAATTAAATAAAATCAAAATGGGAAAAATTATTGGAATTGACTTAGGAACTACAAACTCTTGCGTTTCCGTCATGGAAGGCAATGAGCCGGTTGTGATACCGAATAGCGAAGGCAGAAGAACAACCCCTTCTATCGTGGCTTTCGTCGGTAATAATGAACGTAAGGTCGGTGACCCTGCCAAACGTCAGGCTATCACCAACCCCAACAAGACCATCTTCTCCATCAAGCGTTTCATGGGCGAGACCTACGACCGCGTGGCTAAAGAGGTGGAGCGCGTGCCCTACACTGTGGAACGCACCGCCAACAACATGCCGAAGGTGAAAATCGACGACCGCAGCTACACTGCCCAGGAAATCTCTGCCATGATTCTTCAAAAGATGAAGAAAACGGCTGAAGACTACCTCGGACAGGAGGTGACGGAAGCTGTCATCACCGTGCCGGCATACTTCAGCGACTCTCAGCGTCAAGCTACCAAAGAGGCTGGCGAGATTGCAGGCCTTACGGTGAAACGTATCATCAACGAACCTACAGCTGCAGCTTTGGCCTACGGTTTGGATAAGAAGAAATCCGACTCCAAAGTGGCTGTGTTCGACCTCGGTGGCGGTACCTTCGATATCTCCATTCTGGAACTCGGCGACGGCGTGTTTGAGGTGAAATCCACCAACGGTGATACCCACCTCGGCGGCGACGACTTCGACCACAAGATCATCGACTGGCTGGCTGAAGAGTTTATGAAAGACTACAACGTGGATTTGCGTAAGGACGCCATGGCACTGCAGCGTCTGAAAGAGGCTGCCGAGAAGGCCAAAATCGAGCTGTCCAGCTCCAACTCCACGGAAATCAACCTGCCGTATATCATGCCGATTGACGGTGTACCTCAACACTTGGTGCGCACGCTCACCCGTGCCCAGTTCGAGCAACTGTGTGACGACCTGATCCGCGCCACCATCGAGCCTTGCAAGAAAGCTCTGTCTGACGCTGGCTATACCACCTCCGACATCGACGAGGTAATCCTCGTGGGCGGCTCCACCCGTATTCCCGCCATTCAGGAAATCGTGGAGAAATTCTTCGGCAAGACCCCGTCCAAAGGCGTGAACCCCGACGAAGTGGTGGCCATCGGTGCTGCTATCCAAGGCGGTGTGCTTACCGGTGAGGTGAAAGACATCCTTCTGTTGGATGTGACTCCGCTATCACTCGGTCTGGAAACCCTCGGCGGCGTGATGACCAAGCTCATCGAGAGCAACACCACCATCCCGACCAAGAAGACGGAGACGTTCACCACGGCTGTCGATAACCAGACCTCTGTGGAGATTCACGTGCTCCAAGGCGAGCGTCCTATGGCTGCACAGAACAAGAGCATCGGCCGTTTCCACTTGGATGGCATTCCTGCCGCTATGCGTGGCGTGCCTCAAATCGAAGTTACCTTCGATATCGACACGAACGGTATCTTGAGCGTGACCGCCAAGGACAAGGCTTCTGGCAAAGAACAGAAGATCCGTATCGAAGCTTCCTCCGGCTTGAGCGATGATGAAATCAAGCGCATGAAGGCCGAGGCTGAAGCCAATGCCGATGCCGACAAAAAGGCTAAAGAGGAAATTGACAAGCTGAACGCTGCTGACTCTCTCGTGTTCACCACCGAGAAACAGCTGAAAGAGTTCGGCGACAAGGTTCCTGCTGACGACCGCGCCAAGATTGAGGCTGCTGCTGCCAAGTTGAAAACCGCGCATGACAACAAAGACTTTGCTGGTATTGACGCTGCTACGGCAGAGTTGCAGGGCGCATGGCAGGCCGCTTCCGCCAAGATGTACCAACAGGGCGGTGGTGCCAATCCGCAAGATCCGTTCGGAGGCAATGGCCCGTTCAACGGTGCTAACCCTGGCGCTGGCGCACAAGGCCCGCAGGGCGGTAATCCTGGCAACGGCAATGATCAAGAGGTTCAGGACGTTGATTTCGAAGAAATTAAATAATGTTTGTAGGTGCACGGTCGTGCACCTACTACATAAAAATAAAAAAACGGGCATTGAATTTCGATGCCCGTTTTTTGTTTTACACAAATACCAATAGGGGTTATTCTTTCACAATGCATTTGGTTACCATGCCCTTTTCCGTCATGACGCGGGTGAAGTAAACACCGGAAGCTTTTTCGGAAAGGTCAAGTTCGGCCATGTTTCCGTCAACCTTGACCGTCTGGATTAGCTTGCCGTACACATCGTAAACCTCCACATTCTCAATTCTCAATTCTGCATTCTCAATTTTGAATTTCCCAGTGGTCGGGTTGGGGTAGGCGCTTAGGGTGTACCGTGCATACGAGTGTGTGCTTGATTCGTGCGTGGCGGGGGTGCGGCCGCTCAAATAGGCTGCCCCGCCGGCATAGTTGCCCACGATGAGGTCGGGGTAAGAGTCGTTGTCAATGCGTGCAATCGCGGCCGCGGTGCGTCGGCCCTCGCGCAAGGGCGTGGCACAAAGCTGGCAGTCGCTGTCGGAGCTCTCATACACAACCCCGCCATAGGTATAGCTGCCCAGTGGGTCGCCGTCCATGTCGTGGTAGTAAAAGATTTGTCCTTGCTCACTGCCGCAGAATAGCACGGTGCCGTGCAACGAGTCTCGGTATAGGCAGGGCACGCTATAGCCGAAATACGACAGCTCGGCATTTCTCACGTCCACACCGCCCAGCGAGTCGGTGATGAGCATGAAGTCTGTGGTTCCGCAAGTGCCGATGTTTTGGTAGTAACTCAGCATCCCGCGCTGGTTGCCGATGATGAGGTCGTTACGTCCGTCACCCTCCAGATCGAAAAACACAGGAGTGCTGAATTTGCCCACATCAATGTTGAGGTAGTCTGGATATATCTCGCCTCCGTTGCCAGTCAGCCTTTGGTGCGGCACGAGCAACAGGGTGCCGTCTTCTTGCCCGCAGAGCATATCTGTTTGCCCGTCGCAGGTGAAATCGCCGAAGGTGGGATGCAAAGCATGGAGGTTGAGCGCTTTCAACTGGCCGAAGTCTTCATCTTGCAGTTGGAAAACAGGTTGCGATGGCGTGCCTGTGTTTTGATAATACTGGATAGATGAAGAAAAATAGGATGTCAGAAATCCATTGATATACTGTGCACTGTCGAAGCTGCCATAGTTGGCAAGGAAAAGATCCTGCAAGCCATCACCGTTCCAGTCGAAAAGTACCGGATGGCAGCCGCTGCCCACATCCAGCATCTCTTCTTGCAAAAAAGCGGTGCTGGTGAGGATGAATTGCTGCAGAAGTGTGTCGTAATCATATCGCCACACACTGTTCATGTCCTGCGATTTTCCCAGTGCGGGATCAGAAGGCGACACGATCAGCGATGGAGAGTTTTGCTCCGGAAGAGAAATGAGTGCTGCCGCAGGCATGGAAAACAGGTGCACCGGAGCACCAGCGGGAAACGCCGTGTTCTGCTCGGTCATGCGAGCTTCCTGCATTGTGCCATGGTTGTAGAGTACAATCAGGTTGGGGTAGTCGATGTCGCCTATCAGGATGTCGGGAAGCCCGTTATGGTCAAAGTCGTGCAGCAGCATGGAAGAACCCGTATGGCGCGTGTGCCCGCCATCGTCACCCTCCTTGCTGTTGCAGTCAGAGAAAAGTGTGATGGCATTGTTGTCCCCGGCTTCCTCAAAGTGCCCCCAACATTCGGATTCCAAACGGAAGTCAAATACCTCCGGGTCGTTGCTGTAGTTGCGCAAATGATGAACATATTTTCCCAATACCCAGAAATTCAGGAGGTCCAAGTGCTCATCCTGATCGATGTCTTCTATTATCAGATAATCATCGGGAGAAGCAAAAATGTTGACGTAACCATTGTAATAGTAAGCTTGCAGTTGCTCCGTGACCAGCTGAAAATCCAGTTGTGAGCCTGAAATATTCTTGAATACTCGCACACCGGCCAGCCCATAGGTGAAAATGTCGGGTTTGCCGTCGAAGTTATAGTCTTTAAGAATTACCCAATCATGTAGTTCGGGGAAGGATTTGGCATATTGTGGCGCATAGATGTAGTGGTTGCCGCGCCTCAGGAAGGTCAGGATCCGGTTGCCATGCTTTTCGAAAGCCATCAAATCGTTTACCCCGTCCAGGTCCAGATCTATTTCGGAGAAATGCACAGCATTCATGCCTCCTGCCCACGCCATGGCAAGTGTGTCGGGTGTATTGACAGATACGGAGCAGGAATTGCGGTAAAAACTGAAATCTTCTGTTACATACTGGGCTTTTGCCTCAATCATGAGACAGAGGCAGCAGAGGAGTAGACAGAGATTCTGAAAGGCTTTCATGGCGATTGCTATCTGACACGCAGGCGTTGGCCTTCGCGGATGAAATCGCTTCTCAAGTGGTTCAGCTTTTTGATTTTGGAGACAGTAGTGTGGTATTTTTGCGCGATTTTACCCAAATTGTCGCCTTTGCGCACTTTGTAATAGGCAGTGGCAGTCTGCGGTTTGGCAGGAGCGGCTTGTGTGGGATCGTTTTGCACGGGAGTAGGGGTGGAAACACTATAACCAGAAACGTACATGGTGTCGTATTTCAACTTGAAGTTGTCAAAGTCCACGAGACGGTTGGGGTTGATATCCTGGCCCAGGTAGCGAATCTCAAAGTGCAAGTGCGAGCCATAGGAACGTCCGGTATTGCCGCCAAGGCCGATAATCTCGCCAGCGTGTACCATCTGGCCAGGGTTGACCAGTCTGCGTGAAAGATGGGCATAATAGGTCTCTAGTCCGTTGTCATGGCGGATGACGATGAGGTTGCCATAGCCACCGGTATTGCTGCCCTTGGAAATGCGCACTTGACCATCCCAAGCAGCGGCCACGGGCGTGCCAGTGGGATAACCCAAATCGACGCCACGGTGCATGCGTCGACGACGCCATCCATAGTCGGAAGTCTTCCGGAAGTTGGCAGGATGATGGTATCCGTCCAAAACTATGGTGTCGCGAGGCGTCGAGCCAACGTGCTTGTAGTGAATGCGGATAATGTCGAAGTTCTGGTAGCGGCCGTAACCGGGCATCCAGTTGAAATAGGTGAACAGCATGCCGTCGCCGTGGTCCACATTGTCCAATGATGCCAGATCTTCGTCAAAATTCAGCTTGTCGCCAAGCGTATCCTCCGGAATGGCAGAGTCGATGTGGGCAGTGTCGTTCACCACACTGAACTGGATGTGATTCTCCTGTGCGTGGGCATATCCACATAGGACAATAACAAAAAATAAATTCAATACTATATGTATAGTAAGACGAGATTTTTTCATAAGTAAATAAAATAATAACCGAATCGGTTAGCGGTTGTGACTTCTGCGGGTGTTGTGCTTGCGTATGTGATACGTGGTGGTCTGCGAGGTGGTGGCGTTCCACTTCGGCTGGTGGCGGGTTCTTTTCTTGCTGTACTCCACCTTGGATTTCGTGCTACCTTGGGAGGTACTGCAGGATGAGAAAGATACCATAAACACAACACATAAGATGACCGTGATTATATACAAAAAGGATTTTTTCTTACCCATTGTTTCAAATTTTAAGGCCGCAAATATACAATATTCTTGGCAAACCAGACCGTTTTATAACGATTTTTAATCTAAATTATTGCATAATGTGCTGTCGGTCAATAATATTTTATCGTTTCCACCTTCCCTAAATCTCTCATCTCTTTTCCGTATCTTTGCACCCGCTTTATGGGACGGATTCATCAGATATTGAAACAATATTGGGGCTATGACAGCTTTCGCCCGATGCAGGAGGATATCATCCTCTCGGTGCTGGAAGGCCGCGATACACTTGCCCTGCTGCCCACTGGCGGCGGCAAATCGATTTGTTTCCAAGTGCCTGCCATGGCGCTGGAGGGCCTTTGCATTGTGGTGTCTCCGCTCATCGCCCTGATGAAGGACCAAGTGGCCCATCTCAAGGCCAAAGGCATCAAGGCTACTGCACTTTATTCCGGCATGTCTTACAATGAGATACAAGATGCAGTGCAGAATGTGATGTTCGATCCCGAGTACCGTTTCCTCTATGTGTCGCCCGAGCGGCTCCAGACCGACATGTTTCGCGTGAATTTGGAGAAGATGCCGGTGAAGATGATTGCGGTGGACGAAGCGCATTGTATCTCGCAATGGGGGTACGATTTCCGTCCGCCTTATCTGGAAATCGCCAACATTAGAAAAATTTTTCCTCAGGCTCCTGTGCTGGCCCTCACCGCAACAGCCACGCCCGAAGTGGTAAGTGATATCCAACGCAGGCTGGATTTTAAAGTTGAAAATGTCTTTCAGAAGAGTTTTAAACGCGACAATCTGACCTATTTCGTGGTGAAAGAGGAGGATAAGCACGGGCGTATGCTGCGCATCATGCAGCGCTATCCGGGCACGGGCATCGTGTATGTGCGCAATCGCCGCAAGACGGCCGAAGTGGCTGAATTCCTCGGTCAAAATGGCATAACGGCCGATTTTTACCACGCCGGCCTCCCGCCTAAGGAACGCGACCGAAAACAGGAAGACTGGATGATAGGGAAGACCCGTGTCATCGTGGCAACCAATGCCTTCGGCATGGGCATCGACAAGCCGGATGTGCGCTTTGTGGTGCATATTGATGTGCCCGATTGTCTGGAGGCATACTTCCAGGAGGCGGGCCGTGGCGGTCGCGACGAAAAGCCCTCCGTGGCCATACTCCTGTATGACGCGAACGACCTGCGACAGCTTTCCCGCAATCTCACCATGTCGTTCCCGCCATTGGAAACCATCCGGGAGGTGTATGACGACCTGTGCCAGCATTATTACATTGAAATGGGCTCTGGCAAGAACACCATAAAGCCCTTTTATTTGGAACAACACGCCCGCCGCATGAAAATGGATCCCGTGCAATTGTTCAATGCAGTGAGATTTTTGGAAAAAGCAGGTGTGATCGCGCTTTCCGAACATTTGCGAGATACTTCCCAGCTGCACTTCAAACTAAACGGCGACGAATTGATGGATTTTGAAGACAATCATCCTGATTTGGCGGAGTTCATCAAGTTGCTGTTGCGTTCCTACGGCGGCCTGTTCACCCAGTATGTCAAAATTGACGAACAGCTGATTGCCGCCCGCGCGGGCCTGACGCTGGAAGAGACAACCGCACAGCTCCAGACACTGCATCAAGCCGGGATTGTCTCCTACCAGCCGCAAAGCGACATTCCGCTCATCGTGTTTTTGCAAGATCGTATTCCCGAGAATCATATCTATTTCGATCCATCCGTATATGATGTCCAAAAGAAAAAAGCGCAGGAGCGGGTGGAGGCGGTGCGCGCGTACGTCACCTCGCAAGACGAGTGTCGCAGCCGGTTGCTGTTAAGCTATTTCGGAGAAACAGACAGTCCAGCGTGCGGACAGTGTGACGTGTGCAGGAAAAAAACGCATGGTGCGGTCAATGAACAAGAATTTCAAAAACTGTCACGGAAAATCCTCCGTCTGCATCGGCAAGGTTTGTCAAAGAAGAAAATCCTTGAACAACTTTCGGCCCAGGAGGATGAAGAGCGTGTTCTTTTTGTAATGCGTTGGTTGATAGATAATAATGCTATCAAGGTTCAAAAATAATTCTTTTTGATGTAACATTTTCTGTAGAGAATGCGACATTCCAAATGTGAGATGATTTTTTATTTTGGTCGTTTCACATAAAATGTTATTTTTGCAGGTTTTAAAGAAAAAATGAAATTATGAAAAAGACCATTCTATTTTGCGCTGCCCTTGTTATGGTGTTTACGGGGTATAGCCAGTATCTGAAACCGAAGAGTGATTTCGTGCTGAATGACAGAATGTACGAAATATACTCGAAGGCGGAGATAGAGAAGATGTACAACAATGATTTTGAGAGTCTGTTCCATCAGAATTTCAAAATGAGCTATTATGCCCGCGTTGCAGGAAAGAGTGTGGAGAACGGCGAAATGCTTGGTTATATAGAGGAATATGCCAACTCCGGTGTCGTTGTGGATGAAGCCCGTATTGTCCGGGAAGGGGCTCTGAACCCATTCGATTTCTCTTTCCCGCAGGATGAGTATAGGACAAATGTAATCCGTATGCATACACCCGGCTATTATGTGGTGGTCCTTTCAAAACGCGATTATGAGGCTATGGAACAAGCCCATCTCAAACAGTATGAGTATTAACGGATAGAATTTTACAGTTATGAAAAAGATATTCTTGCTCACAGTTTTAGTGTTAGGCCTGCTTTCCGCACAGGCGCAGGTTTTGAATGTGGGATCGTCAGTGTCTCCTCAGAGCGGTTGCGACTTTACCGTGTTTGATGTCGGTGGTGAGACGGGCGACTACTATCCCAACCGCGATGACCATTTGACAATAAGCTCCAACAATGCGACTCAAGCTGCTGTGAAAGTGGACATCCCGTTGAATTTCTTCAATGTGCACCCATCGGATACCGTGTATATCTATGATGGTCCCAATATGGTGGACTCCATGCTTTTGGCTAAGCTGAACGACTCGCTTGTGTCGGTGTACGGCAGTGTGACACTCTCGTTCGCGGCTACTATGCGTAGTCAGACTGGCGAGTTGACCATCCGTTTCAAGACCGACGGCGCGAATAATGGCTCTGGATTCAAGATGTACACATCCTGCGTGCGGCTTTGCCAACGTGTGGAAATTCAGTTTGATGTCAACGTGTCCAACCACTTCCCGATTCTTCAGCCCGACTCCGGCTATTATTACATGCAGCTTTGCCCGTACGATACAGTGCATTTGGTGGCCAGAGGACGTTATCCGGATAATGATTACAACTATCATCAGAGCGACCAGACATCCACATTCAGATGGGATTTGGGGGATACTACCATTGAGACTGTGGGTGGTTACGTGCTGAACCACTATTTTGAGCCCGGCAGAGCATACGATCTTACCTTGTTGATTATTGACAACCAAGGCTGTGAGGCTATGATGCCCCGGCAGGTCAGGGTGATGACATCTGCTAACCCCATCAGAGAACTGTCGCCGCTCAGACCCGTGTGTACGGGTGATGAGGTGGCCCTCACCATGGGCTATGATATGATTTCCAATATCCAGGTGGATACTATCAGCAGTTACCGGAGCACCTCTCTGGGCGTGCCTGACACCATATTCCTGCCCGATGGCATTGATTGTGGCTCGGGATGTGCCTATACATCCACCGTAACGTTTGATATGTTCTCCCCCTCCGCGAAAATCACATCTGTGAATGATATTCTATATGTACGACTTGCAATTGAACACTCTTGGATAGGCGATATTTACATCCGTTTGACATGCCCGAACGGTCAATATGCCACTATCATGAAGTATGGCGGTTCTGGTTCGACGAGCTGTTTGAACAGTATTCCCACAGTGGATCGAGGATGGCAGGGATCCCCTGGCCCCACCAGCTCTTATTTCGGTTTGTATTATGAGCCTGATGGGTCTGACAAATGTGATGCGTCCCAAAGTCCGATAGGCACATGCTGGAACTATTGCTGGTCTAACAATGTCACTCGTGGATACCAGTATGCTTGTGGTAATGGTTGGGTGTATGAAAGCTGCAATCATATTAATGGCAGTTATGTAGCCCCCACTGATACCGCTAACATGACAAACGTTTACCATCCCGATGACAACTTTTTCAATAAATTGCAGAATTGCCCCCTCAATGGTGACTGGTCAATTCAGGTGATGGATGCATGGAGTAGCGACAATGGATATGTCTGCGGTTGGGAGATGGCTTTGAATGAGTCGTTGCTGCCCACAAACTGGGGGTTCGATCTTACCGTTGACACCGCCTATCTGATAGGCCCGGGTGCCTCAGAAGGCGTGGTTATCCCTACTGATTCCGGTGATATTACCTACATTGCCCGTATTGTGGATGATTTCGGATGCCAGTATGATACCAACATGGTGATGCGTGTCACTCAGTCTCCCGAACCTAACCTTGGCGAGGACAGAACCGAATGCTATGGTCAGCGTATTACACTCAACCCTGGCTATGATGCCCCGAATACTACATACGTATGGAGTACTGGTGACGATTCCCCGACTACAAGCGTGGTTACAGCCGGTCAATACACCGTTTATGTAGAGACGACAGATCCACAGACGGGAACTACGTGCCACGGAAGCGACACCATCAACTTGCAGTTCTACGATATGCCTTTCTTTGACTTTGATGCCAACGTGGTGCAAGGATGTGCGCCGCTGGTCCTGAAGTTTAGCAATAATTCCACCCCTGAAAACGCTGTGTACAATTGGCAAATTATGAATGAGAATGCCATTGCGGTGCTTTCCTCCAATCAAAAAGAGCCTGTGTTCCAGATTGAAGACCCCGGAACCTATTCTGTCAGCCTTGTGTCCACTACAGAAAATGGGTGTAGTGATACGGTTATCAGATGGAATTATTTGAAAGTGAATTCTCAACCGGTAGCTGAATTTACCGCGGATCCTGAAATTTCTCTGATGGGCGAGCATAACGGTGAAGTTCACTTCATTTGCTATTCCGATTCCGTATTGATGCTTTCTGACGGATGTCACTTCGTTTGGAACTTCGGAGACGGCGAGTCGGACACAACAGAGGTTTCACCCAATCACATCTATAGTCAGTGGGGTGATTATCCTGTCACGCTTCATATTGAGACTGGTGACGGATGTGCCAGCGAGATTACCCACACGGTGGTCATTGAGCAGGATCTTATCTTCCCGAATGTGATCACGCCGAATGGAGATGGAACAAATGATGTGTTCGCTATCGAGAACTTGAATACGGATGTTAATCCGGAGGATCCTGACGGATACCGCAATAACAAGCTGGTGATTTTCGACCGCTGGGGCAAGAAAGTGTATGAAGCCAAGAATTATGATACTTTCGCTCGCGACGGCCAGATCCAGCTGGGAAGCCAGGTGTTTGATGCCTCTGGCGTGTCAGACGGCGTGTATTACTTCTCCTTCTACTATAAAGGAAAAGCCAAGACGGTGAACTATAATGGTTCCTTGACGATTATTCGTTAGGTCGATTATTTAGATATTATTAAAAAAGATTTAACAAATACACATTTGTTAAATCTTTTTTTTTATTTTTGCGGCATGAAAACAAAGTTCAATTTTACCAATGGAGAGTGGGCCGCATCCCTGGTTTTGGCGGGCTTCATCCTGTTCAGTTATCTGTTCTATTTCCTGTGTGATGGGGAAAAGAATCCTGCACCGGATGTGACGCAGTATGCAGCTGTGTTTGAGGAGTTTAATCTGCGACAGAATCATATTCGTGATTCGTTGGCGAAGGTCCGGCAGGCGTCCTATGTGAACCGTTATCTTTCAGATGATACGGTGCCACGCAAGAAGACTAAGCAACCCATGTACGAGATTGTGAAAATAGACCTCAATCGCTGCGATTCAACTGATATTACCGTGGTGCCGATGTTCGGCAGCAAGCGGGCCGCCCGCCTGGTGGAATATCGAGACAAGTTGGGAGGCTTCCATTCGCTTGCGCAACTGCAAGAGGTGTTTGTATTGCAGGACATTCCTATGGATTTGCTGGAGAAGTATTTCGTGGTGCATCCTAGTGACGTGCGCAAAATCAACATCAACAAGGCTACCTATAAGGAAATGATTGCTCATCCATATTTCGATGCCTATCTGACCAAAACGATACTGAATTACAGAAGCCGGAACGGGGATATTACCTCGTTTGAAGAGCTCCAGCGGATTACGCATGCCTATCCCGAACTGATGGAGAAGCTACGTTGGTATGTCGTGTTCTGAAATTAGGGCAGATAGAGGTTGGAGTCACCATAGCTCAGGAAGCGATACTCGTGTTGTAATGCGTGCTCATAGATATCGCGCCAATGATTGCCCACGAAGGCGGAGATGAGCAGCAGGAGCGTGCTCTGCGGCTGATGGAAGTTGGTGATGATGCCTTGGACCATGCGGGGTTGGTATGTGGGCAGGATGATGAGGCTGGTGGCTCCGCGCAACAGGTCGGTCTGCTGGGCATGGAGGTGCTCAAGGATAGCTTGTAGCGATTCCGCGACGGTGACTTGGCGCAGTGCTTCGTCATCGTATATTTCCCACTGGCTGACTTTCAGTGGGTCGGGACGTTGGAGGCGGAGCTTGGCGCCCATGATGAACAGCGACTCCAGCGTGCGGGCCACGGTCGTGCCCACGGCAATGCAGCGTTTGCCGATATACTGGGTTAGATGCTCGATGAGTGCCTCTGTGATGACAATTTTCTCCTCGTGCATGTAGTGCTCGCCGATGGTTTCGCTGGTCACGGGTTTGAAAGTTCCAGCGCCCACGTGCAGCGTGACGAAATCCGTGTCGATGCCTTTCCGGTGCAGGTCTTCGAAAACACTGTCTGTGAAGTGTAGTCCAGCGGTGGGGGCAGCTACGGAGCCGTCGTGCTTGGCATAGACGGTCTGGTATCGCAATTCGTCATTCTCGTCGGCGGCTCTTTTGATGTAAGGTGGAAGCGGTATTTTGCCGTAATGCTCCAGCCATTCGGCGAAGGAGACGCCATTGTCGTCCCAGCGGAACGTGACCTCGAAAGTACTCTCCACATTGTCGCCTTTGGTGGCGGTCACCGTAACGGTTTTGTTGCCCATGGGCACGGTGATTTGCAGCGGGTGTTTCCATCGTTTGGCGTTGCCCACCATGCATTTCCATGTCACCTCGCCGGTTTGTGCGAAGGCGGTGGCGGGATCGTTGGTGGGGTAGAGAGGTTCCAGACAGAATATCTCAATGGCTGCGCCGGTGGCGTTGTGCACGAGCAACCGCGCGTGTATGACCTTGGAATTGTTGAACACCAACAGGCTCTCTTCCGGAATGAAATCAGGAAGATGGTCGAAACGGCTGTCTATGATGCTGCCGTTACGATAAACTAAAAGCTTGGAGTGATCCCGCTGTTCGGCGGGGAAGAAGGCGATACGCTCCTCGGGGAGCTCGTAGTTGAAATCTTCAATCCGGATGTGTCGTGAATCTGTCATAGCGGCGGCAAAAGTACAAAAAATCGGGGTTGGGGAAGGTTTTTTAACAAGGTATTCCAAGGTAAAGAAAAAAAGTGTACTTTTGCAGCCGCAAAAACGGGATATAGCGTAGTCCGGTTATCGCGCCTGCTTTGGGAGCAGGAGGTCGCCTGTTCGAATCAGGCTATCCCGACCAATTGAAGCTATAACAGCTATGGTTCCGTAGCTCAACTGGATAGAGCAGCTGCCTTCTAAGCAGCAGGTTCTGCGTTCGAGTCGCAGCGGAATCACACCGAAAGGCATCCTGAATGGATGCCTTTTTTGTTTTCTGAGTTCAGGCAATATTGGTGTCCTTTGTTCGTTGATAATCTGCGTTGCTTTGATTTTTTTATCTTTGCAAAAAGTTTTTTTTAATAGAACCCAAAGTTTCTATAATATTTTTCGTTATTCATAATGAGTGAGCATACAAAAGACAGAATCGCTCGATGGCTGGAGGGTTGCCGGGAAGGCAACAGAAGGGCTCAGCACAAGCTGTTCAAGCACTTCTACAGTCCCATGTTCCGGCTCTGTATGCGCTATGCCGGCAGCACCGACGAAGCGGAGGATATGCTCAACGAAGGTTTCTTGAAAGTGTTTTCTAACCTTGACAAATATGAAAACACAGGTTCTTTTGAATCGTGGATGAAACGGGTGATGATCAACTCGGCGCTGGACTACAGAAGAAAATATAGTCCGAAGATGGAGTTGACGGACCTGGAGGAGGTGGCCGAGTCGTCGTCCATCGGTTACGATGTGAATACGGCGGTTTCGAACTTGTCTTCGGAGGCAATCGTCTCCCTGGTACAACAACTTCCCCCGATGACCCGGACAGTGTTCAACCTGTTTGTAATGGACGGCCTGTCCCACGCGGAAATCGCCCAGCAGCTGAATATCAGCGAAGGCACGTCCGCCTGGCACGTGAACGCCGCCCGCACCCGTCTCAAAAACGAGATTGTAAAACTGAATAACGAATAGACTATGGCAGAATTTGACCAATTGATAAAAGAGAAAATGGAAAAGGCCCAGTACGCCTACCGTCCTTCCGCGTGGCGCAGCTTCGCGAAAAGCGCTGGCGTGCGCGCAGGATTGTCGGGCTTGCAAATAGCAGCCATTGCCGTGGCGGTGGTGGCCGTTGTCATCGGCATAACCTTGGGCGTTGTTTTCTCAGGACAGCCCACACCCAATAGTGAACAGGGTGCAGTGGTCAGGATACAGGATACCGTAGAGACGCAGAAGCCTGCGTCTCCGATTCTGGAGGATCAGGAAACAGTAAACAGTGAACAGGGTGCAGTAAAAACGCAGCAAGCTGCGTCGCTGATACAGGATAAACAGGGTACAGCAAGCAGTGTACAGGGTACAGTAGAAACGCCGCACGCTGTGGCTCAGCCAACCGACAATCGCCAACGCCCTGCGTACGGCCGTCCTTTGGAAATTCTTGTGGACACCATTACAGAAATGGAGCCTACGGACGAACAGTTGCGCCAGGGCAATAGCCGGATTTTCTAGCTCTCCTGTTCGTGCTCTCATTGTTTAAGAAAAAGTAAACATTTAATCGAAAAAAAAGACCGACTGAAAAGCCGGTCTTTTTTTTGTATAGGTGAGAACCTATTTCTTCGGGATGTTCTTGAGCACTTCCACGAGGAAGTCGAAGAACTTGCCCACACTGTCGATGTTCACGCGCTCAACCGGGGAGTGCGGGTGCTCGATGGTAGGACCGAAGGAAACCATGTCCCAATCAGGATAGCATGCGCCGAAGAGGCCGCATTCCAGACCGGCGTGGATAGCCATGATTTTGGGTTCTTCTTTGAATTTCTTTTTGTAAACGCTCTGGCAAGTCTTGAGGATGGGGGACTTCATGTTGGGTTTCCATCCCGGATAAGCGCCGGAGAGTTCGATGCCGCATTCAGCGAGTTCTGCGATGGCGGTCATTCTGTCACCGAGGGCGTTCTTGGCGCTATCCACGGAGCTGCGGAGCAGACAGGTGACGCTCATGGTGCCGTTTTCAGCCTTGATGGCAGCCACGTTGTTGGAGGTCTCCACGAGATTATCCATGGAATCGCTCATGCGCAACACACCATTAGGAATAGCAAACACCATGTTGATGAACTGGTTCTGTGCTTTGGTGCGGATTACCTTCTTGGGCGTATCCACTGCCTTCACGCTGACAGAGAGGTTCTCTTCTGTGGCGGAGAACTCGGCTTTGAGCGTTTCGTCGAACTTCTTGGCGAAGGTCTTGAAAGCGGTGGCTTTCTTGGCGGGAACAGCCAGGATGGCGTTTACCTCACGCGGGATGGCGTTGCGCAGACCGCCGCCGTTGATGGTGGCCAGACATGCACCGTACTCCTTGATGGCGGTGGTGATGAAGCGCGTGGCAATCTTGTTGGCGTTGGCGCGTCCCAAGTTGATGTCCATGCCGGAGTGGCCGCCGTGCAGACCCGTGACGATGAGCTGGAAGCCCTTCATGTCAGCAGGTGTCGGCATGGTCGTGTATTTGCGCTCGAAGTTGGCATCCAAACCGCCGGCGCAACCCACGTACAATTCGCCCTCCGTCTCAGAGTCGAGGTTGATGAGAATCTTGCCTTTCACAAAGCCTTTCTTCAAACCGAAGGCGCCGGTCATGCCGGTTTCTTCATCGATGGTGACCAAAATCTCCATAGGACCGTGTTTTACACCAGGGGTGGTGACGCATGCCAATGCAGCGCACACGCCGATGCCGTTGTCAGCACCGAGGGTGGTTCTGTTGGCACGAACCCAGCCCTTGTCGATGATCGGCTCAATGGGGTTCTTCAGGAAGTCGAACTTCGGATCGTCGGCTTGCGGCACCATGTCGGTGTGACCTTGCAGAATCACAGGAGTGAGGTTTTCCATGCCCTTGGTGGCCGGAACGGTGAACAGCAGGTTGCCGGTCTTGTCTTGTTCAACTTTCACTTTGTGATCTTTGGCCCATTGTTTCATCCATTTGATAGCAGCATCCTCGTGTTTGGAAGGGTGCGGGCAGTCGCAAAGGTTTGCAAAATTCTCCCACAAATCGTGGGGATACAGTTTCAATAAGTCTTTGTTCATTTTTTTATTGGGTTTAAAAGTTTGTAATGTTCGTAAAATCTGGTCTCCAGTCTTCAGTCTCCGGTCTCCAGTCTTCAGTCTTCAGTCTCTAGTCTATAGTCTATAGTCTTCGGTCTTCGGTCTCTCAACCCTCAACCTTCACATTCGGTTTGCCCCAGAATCTCAGTACGGCGATTTCAGCGAGGAAGCAGAGCAGGGCGAGGATTAGGAAGTACATCCAGAGGGGTTTTCCATTGAGTTTGTCAGTGACGCTCTTGGCGATGTTCTTGGTGTTGGCGCTGATAACGTCCACATTGTCGCCGGAGGCCTTTGCCATTTTCTTGAGCTCACTCTCCTCATAGCAGTTGAGGTCCGACTCCTTGCGGTCTTGGTTAAAGGCCAGCGTGCCGATGATCGCGCCGTCCTTGACGATGTCGTAGAAACCGCTCTCCTGCACTTGGTCGTGGAAATACAGGGCTGTTTCGTTACCCAAACTGCGCTGTTCGGGGATGAACTCGGTCTTGGAATTGCGGGCTTTCAAAGTGATGCTGCCGTCACCCGTGGCGCTGCGCAAGGGGATGGTCTGCATCCGGTCGGCGCCGATAACGTTGTACAACTTGCCTTGCATGGCACTCATGATGCCGATGTTGTGCATGGCGACGAATCCCAAGGCATGACGATGGGTGTTGCCGAATTCATCGTTCATGGCCACCGCCGAAAGGATTATCTTGCCTTTTTCCACAGGGTAAACCGTGAGTAGGGATGCACCGTTTTCCAGCAACATGACAATCTCGCTGCCTTGGCTGCCGCCGTTGCTGATGTCATAATGTTGCAGCGTGACGGGCATGTCCAGTTGCTCGTGCTGGTTGTCCAAAGCTCCCTTGAAGTAGATGCTCTCGGTGTTGATATGGCTGCATTTCAGCTCTTTCTTTATCAAAGATCCGTATGTGCCGGCCCCGAGGTTACTCAGAAATTGGTTCCAGCTCTTGTCCATCTCCTTGGCAGGAAGCACTAGCAGTGTTCCGCCGCTTTTCACGAACTTGGACAGCTCGTCGGCTAAACCTGACGAGAGTTTCGGGACTTCGCTCATCACGGCCACGTCGCAGTTTTTCAGTTGCGTGTAGTTGACCTGCGTATAAGTCATGGTCTGGTAGTTGAATACGGAGTCTTTGCCGTATAGCGATTGCAAGAAACGGTTGTTATCCTTGTCCTGAATGGCGATGATGTTGGTGTTGTCGGTTACGTTGTAGGTAAAATACAGTTTGTCGTCAAAGGTGATTGGGGCGTCTTCGATGACGAGCAAAGCACAGTGTGTGCCAGCTTCTTCTATACTGTATGTCATTCGGCAGTCCATATAGTCGCCAGCCTTGAGGTCGATGGCGGCCATGGCTTTTTGCTTGTCGTTGACATACAGCTTCACCGGCAGCATGTTGAGGTCTTTGTCTCCGTAGTTGTGGATTCTGGCCATCAAAGTCACCTGGTTTCCAACTTTGAAAACCGGCGACAGGAACCAGCAACTGTCAATGCCCACGTTGTTGCGTCCTTCTATGGGCATGGGGATGAGGAACGTGTTGTCAGTACTGTCTGTCGGCAGCTTGGTCGGGTTGAAATTGTTCTTCTGGAAATCAGAAATATAGTAATGTATGATGTTGCTTTTTTGGGAATTGAGGGCTGTGTTCTTTTCAAAGGCGATGATATCTTCGAATTTGCGACTGTTGGGGGAAATCTGCACTTTGTCCAGCAACTCTAACATCTGGTCGCGGTTCAGGATATGCGACTCCTCGCCAGTGAAATCCTGGGTGGTGAGCACGAAGTCGTCGGAGAAGTCGAAAGCGTTGACGATGGATTTGGCGGCATCTATGGCCTCATAAAGCAGTGCACTGTTTTCGCTGTTGGCCTCCATGGAATAGGAGTTGTCAAGGAAAACGGTGACCAAGTTGCCGTGCTTGTTTTTCTGTCCTTTGGCAGGAATAAAAGGTTGGGCGAAGGCCAACACGAGGGCGGCGATGCCCAGTATGCGCAATGCCAGCACCACCAGCTGCTGTATGGTTTGTTCGCGTTTGGTCTTCTTCTTGATGTCTTCCAACATCTTCACGTTGGAAAAATACACGGTCTTGTATCGTCTGAAGTTGAACAGATGGATGATGATCGGTACGAGGATGGCGAAAAGGCCGAAGAGCAGAAGTGGGTTTGTGAAGGCCATAGTCAATTTCTATAACAGGGCCGCAAATATACAAAAAAAAATGTGCTGTTGGGGATTTGTATGGGTGAAGTTGGTGAAGGGGGTGTATGGGGTACATGGGGTGAGAAGGCCGTTGGATATTGGTTGTTGGCCATTGGTAATAAAAGCCAATAGCTAACGGCCAATGACTAATGCCTTGCTGTTGCTTTTACGATCCCGTTTTCTTGGAAATACTCCACCAGCTCTCGGTAAAACTCGTTTTTGCTTAGCGTGTTGCAGTTGCCGACCACGATGAGTTTGCGTTTGGCGCGGGTGATGGCCACGTTCATGCGGCGCAGGTCCTTGAGAAACCCGATGCTGCCCTGTTCGTTGTCGCGCTCCTGCCCTTGGAAACCATCCACCGTATTAATGCTGATGTTGTGGCGGATGGGGGCGAGCGTGTGGCTTTTGTTCACCAGTTGTTTCAAGACGCTGATTTGTGCCTTGTAGGGAGAGATAATGCCGATGGTCGTCTTCTCAAATAGCGAACTGTCAATGAAAATCTGGCGCACGTAGTCCTTGAGGATGTTGGTGAGCAACATTGCCTCGGCGCGGTTGAGGCGGCTTTGCGAGGCGTTGGTGCGCTCCACAAACTGGCAGTCACTGGTGTCCACCCACACCAAAGGCGCGTCCCACGGGGCCAGCGTGCGGTGTGCCACCTCCGGCGCGGCTTTCAGTTTTCCTTCGTAGAACCAGCGGGATGAGAAATTCATAATCTGCTCGTTCATACGATATTGCGTGTCCAGTAGCGTGACCACTTCGGGTTTGTTCTCCACGATTTTCTGCATCAGCGTTTTGCTCAGTCCCCCGCGCGCGGCCTCCATACACTTGATGGTGGGTGGCAATTGCTGGTGGTCGCCGGCAAACACCACGCGGTCGGCCTTAAGGATGGCGGCCCAACAGGCCGCCTCCAATGCTTGCGTGGCCTCGTCAATGAAGACGGTGCCGAAATGGCGGTGGTCGAGTACACGGTTGGCACTGCCGATCAGGGTGCAGGCCACCACTTCCGCCTGCTGCATGATTTCCTCGTGGATTTTTATCTCTAACTCTTCAACCCTCCGGTGCAGGCGTTGGAGTTGGCTGTGGCGCGTGCGTCCGTGTACGGGTGCGGCGTGTAGCTCGCGCAGGAGCTTGCGCACACTCCAGAGCTCTGGATAATCGGGGTGCGCGGCATAGCGGTTCTCGTAGGTGCTCTCCAGCAGTGGTTTGTTGATGCGCAGCGGGTTGCCCACGCGCAACAGCGACACGCCGCGTGCAATCAGCCGCGTGCTGATCCAGTCGATGGCGGCGTTACTGGGCGCGCACACCAGCACCTGCGGCTCGCGCCTCGTGGTCTCTATGATGGCCTCCACCAGCGTGGTGGTCTTGCCCGTGCCCGGAGGTCCGTGCACAACGGCCACCTCGCGGGCATTGAGGATTTTGTTTACCGCATTGTTCTGACTTTGGTTCAAATTCTCAAAATGCATCGCGGGCAGGTCGCGACTTTGCGGTTTTATGTTGCCAACAAGTGTTTCGCGCAGGTGCACCCACTTTTCACTGTCCAATGTCTGTGCCCGCTGCATGGCGTCGCTCATCACCTGGTAGGTGGTCTCGTCAATGCCCAATTGCATGCCGATTTCGTTTTTCTCGGCCAGACGATGCAGCAGGGTGGGGAAAGAGGGATCGTTCATCGCCAACCAGAGCTTGCGGTCCTGGTAGCGTACGATGAAGCAGCTGTCGGGCAGCACGTTGACTTTCCCGTCGCGGTCGCTGTCACGATAAAAGAAGCGCACCGATTTGCCCGGCTCAAACTCGCAGTCTTGACTTACTCCGTATTTGCCGGCATATTCTATTTCCAGCACATACTGGTTCACCGCGTTGTAGTTGGCGTTGCCTACCCTGACCGGAAACCAGCAATTGCTGTTGTTGTAGTTGCTAACCAGTGCCGATTTCATTTCCGTTTCGAAACATGCACGGTCGTAGTCGCGCTCCAGAGCGAGCAGGTGCGCGAGGCGAGAGAAATGGGAATAAAGGTTAGTCAATACTTCGTGTTTTATTAGTTTGCAGCTTACAAAAGAAATGTGTTTTTTGCCAGCTTCTCGTAATCTGTGGGAATAGAAATCTCTATACCAATGTCCGGATCAGCTGTTCCTCGTCGCCGGGGAGCAGATAGATGGGCGGAATCTCGATCATCGTGAAGGCTCCGTAGCGTTGTTCCTCCTTCATGCGCATGGCGGCGCGGGCGCACGAGACGAGCACTTGGCCCGTGAGTGCGGGGTTGTTGATCTCCATGTTGAACTCGAAACGCTGGTTGTGGGTTGCACCACTCACGCCGGAGCGTGTCAGGTTTACGCCGTGCGCCACGTTGTTCAGCACATCGATGGAGGGCACTTGGATAACGTGTGTCTCATCGTGGGCGAAGTAGTCATCTTGTAGCAGCAGTTTTTCCACGGTGGCGAAGTCGGCGCCAGCCTCCAGCTCCACATAGACCATGCGGCGGTGTATGCCTGTGCCGAGTGGGATAGTCATAGAAAGGGCGTTCTTCACGCCAGGAATGGCCTTGGCGGCCACGGTGTGTCCCATGCTGCGTCCAGGGCCGAAGTTGGTGTAGGTGATGCCCTTCGGGGCCAACGCCAGCAACAGGGCGCGCACCACTGAATCAGAGCCCGGATCCCAGCCAGCGGCAATGATGCTGATAGCCTTGTGCTCTTTGGCAACGGGAGTCAGACGCTTGCGCAGGTCAAAAATCTGCCCGTGGATGTCGAAGCTATCTACAGTGGAGATGCCCCGTTGGAGGAATTTCTCCGCAAAATCGGGCACTTGGCGGGTGGGCGTGCAAAGAGCTACCACATCTGCATCGATGTTGTCCAAATTGTCATTATGATGATAAATGCCGGTCAACTGCATGTCGTCAGCGGCCATTACGGCCTGTTCCACGGCCTTCCCTATGTTTCCGTATCCTAAAATGGCGATTTTTGTTTGCATATTCAAAATATTTATAGTTTAAAAATTCATTTCTGTTATTTCCACGGCCAATCCTTTCAAATACTCACCTTCTGGGTGATAAATGCTGATGGGGTGGTCGATGGCGTGCTGCATGCGGTGTACGATGCGCGCGTTCTTGTGCTCCATGGCGGCAGCGGAGAATACGATGGTCTTGAAGTCGTCCTGACTGATGGCCTGCGAGCATGAGAAGGTGAAGAGCAATCCTCCCGGGGTCAGCTTCCGCATAGCCTGGCGGTTGATGTTGCGGTAGCCCTTGATGCCTTGCTCCTTCACGCGGTGGTGCTTGGCGAAGGCTGGCGGGTCGAGCACGATGAGGTCGTAGCTATGGTCGGGCGTGTTGTCTAGAAATTTGAACACATCCTCGCAATAGGCGGCATGGCGGCTGGCAGCCTCCTCGCCAAGTAGGGCGATGTTCTGCTCCGTGAGGTCGATGGCCTTGCGCGAGATATCGACGGAATCCACATGGGTGGCGCCGCCGCGCAGTGCGTATGCGGAGAAACCGCCCGAGTAGCAGAACATGTTGAGGACACGGCAATTCTTGGCCAGCTGGCCCACGAGGGCGCGACTGTCACGCTGATCCAAGAAAAAGCCCGTCTTCTGCCCGCCCGGGATGTCGATATGGAAGGGGATTCCGTTTTCCTTGCCGACGATGTTATCTAATTCACCATAAAGCAGACCGTCTTCGCTGGGATTGTCGGCGGTTTCCGACAGGGTGAGGCCGCTCTTGTTGTAGATGGACTTGAGGTTGGGCATGAGCTCGCGCAAAATCTGCACGAAGGTGTCGTGCAACAGGTACATGCCGTAAGAGTGGAACTGCAGCACGGCGTTGCCGTCATACACATCGATGATGAGCCCTGGCAATCCGTCGCCCTCGCCGTTCACGAGGCGGAACATGTTGGTGTCCGGGTTCCCGATTAGTCCGATGCGTTGGCGGTATTGCAGCGCGCTGACAAATTTCTGTCTCCAGAACTCCTGGTCGGGCAGTTGCTGTGCAAAGCTGAAGATGCGGACTGCAATGGAGTTGTCGTGGAAATGTCCCATGGCCAGAAACTGTCCGCTATGGTCGCACACCTCCACGATGTCGCCGTTCACAATCCCGCGGTCCATCTTCGCTATCGCCCCGGAAAACACCCACGGATGAAACCGGAGGAGAGACTTTTCCTTGCCCTTATGTAAGATGACTTTTTTCATATCCTCTCTCTAAACTCTAAACTCTCAACTCTCAACTATTTCCTCACCGGCTCACACGTAAGTCCAATCCCTAACTTCTTGAAAATCTTGTGATCCACTTCGCTGAGCATGACGGTGGTATGGGCTTGGCAGCCGCTCAGTTGCGGCAGACATTCCAGGGCCTTGCGGCAGTTTTCATCGTTAAGGCTCAGCATGGAGAGGGCCACCAGCACTTCGTCCGTATGCAGGCGCGGGTTGCGGCCGTGCAGGAGGTTGACTTTTGTCTGCTGGATGGGTTCGATCATCTCCTGCGGGATGAGTTTCACATCGTGGTCAATGCCGGCCAGATACTTGGTGGCGTTGAGCAGGAGCGCGGCGCTAGGGCCGAGCAGGGGAGTGGTCTTGGCGGTGATGATGGTGCCATCGGCCAGCTCGATGGCGGAAGAGGCAACGCCAGTTTCCTCTTTGCGCTTGCGGGCGGCGATGATGGGTTTGCGATTCTCCGCCGTGACTTGCGCCCGCTTGAGCAGCAGCGAAATCTTGTTCACCTCATCTTCGGTGGATTTGCCGTTAACCACATTGCATAAAGCGGTGAAATAACGGCGGATAATCTCGTCTTTGGAGGCTTCGCAGCATATTTCATCATCCGAAATGCAGTATCCGGCCATGTTGACGCCCATGTCAGTGGGCGATTTGTATGGGTTTTCTCCGTAAATGCCTTCGAAAATGGCATTCAGGACGGGGAAGATTTCAATGTCACGGTTGTAGTTGACGGCCATGTTGCCGTATGCTTCCAGATGGAAGGGGTCGATCATGTTCACGTCGTCCAAATCTGCGGTGGCAGCTTCGTAGGCAATGTTCACGGGATGTTTCAGCGACAGGTTCCAGATGGGGAAGGTCTCGAACTTGGCATAGCCGGCCTTCACTCCCCGCTGGTTCTCCTGATAGAGCTGGCTCAGGCACACGGCCATCTTGCCGCTGCCGGGTCCCGGGGCAGTCACCACCACCAGCGGACGGCTCGTTTCCACGTATTCGTTGCGCCCGAATCCGTCGGGGGAGTCGATTAAGTCCACATTAGTGGGGTAGCCTTCGATAAGATAATGGTAATAGACTTTGATGCCGAGTCGCTCCAATCGCTCGCGGTACGCCATTGCGCTGGCCTGCCCGTTGTAGTGGGTGATGACCACACCGCTTACCAGGAACCCGCGCTCGATGAAGATGTCGCGCAGACGCAACACGTCCTCGTCGTAAGTGATGCCCAGGTCGCCGCGGATCTTGTTTTTCTCGATATCCACGGCACTGATGACGATGATGATCTCCGCATCGTCTTGCAGCTGTGTAAGCATGCGCAGCTTGCTGTCGGGCTGGAATCCGGGTAAAACACGGCTCGCGTGGAAGTCGTCATACAACTTCCCGCCGAATTCCAGATAAAGCTTGTGACCGAATTGAGCGATGCGCTCTTTGATGTGTTCTGATTGGATTTTCAGATACTTCCCGTTATCAAAACCTACTTTCATATTAGCAATGTTTAATACGGGGTGCAAATATAAATTTTTTTCTTTTTCACAAAAGACTTTTTCTTATTTTTGTTGTACTTTTGCAACCGCAGAAAATTTTTGATAATCTTTAAAATATTTTTTCTATGGAAGAAAAGAAAACTTCAATGATCAGACTTAGAATGAGCTCTCAGGACGCTCATTATGGTGGAAATTTGGTTGATGGCGCGCACATGCTTGCCCTGTTTGGCGATGTGGCCACGGAATTGTTAATCATGCAAGACGGCGACGAAGGCCTCTTCTGTGCATATGACAATGTGGAATTCCTTGCACCCGTGTATGCTGGCGACTATATCGAGGCTGTGGGTGAAATTACCCATGTGGGCAACACCTCCCGCAAGATGGTCTTCGAGGCCCGCAAGATCATCGCCCCGCGTCCGGATATCAGCCCTTCCGCTGCCGACGTCTTGGCAGAGCCCATCGTGGTTTGCCGCGCCTCCGGCACCTGCGTCACGCCGAAACAATGCCAGAGAAAGAATAATTAGACTGAAGACTTTAGACTTAAGACTTTTAAGGATTCTCCAGTCTTCGGTCTCCGGTCTATGGTCTTAGGTCAAACATCAATAAATATTAATTTTCGAACAAAAATGGAAAAACTGATAATTACCGCCGCTATTTGCGGTGCTGAAGTCACCAAAGAACAGAACCCTGCTGTGCCTTATACTGTGGAGGAAATCGTTAAGGAAGCCAAATCCGCCGTGGATGCCGGTGCTGCCATCGTGCACCTGCACGTGCGTGAGGACGACGGCACGCCCACGCAGAGCCGCGACCGCTTCCAGGAGTGCGAGACTGCCATCTATAAGGCTTGCCCGAATGTCATCCTGATCCCTTCCACTGGAGGTGCCGTGGGCATGACCCCGGAGGAGCGTCTCCAATCCACAGACACCACGCCCGTGCCGGAGATGGCCACGCTGGACTGTGGTACTTGCAACTTCGGTGACGAGATTTTCGACAACACCATGCCGACCATGCGTGCTTTTGGCAAGCGCATGATGGAGCGTGGCATCAAGCCCGAGTACGAGTGCTTTGAGATGGGTCACTTGGACACCATTTTGACCATGGCCCGCAAAGGCCAGGTGCCCGGAGCTCCCATGCAGTTCAACTTCGTGTTGGGTGTGCCCGGTTGTACGCCTGCCACGGTTGACAATCTCTGCTGGCTCGTGAAGAACATTCCTGCCGGTTCCACGTGGACCAGCACGGGTATCGGCCGCCATGCGTTCACGCTGGCTGCTCCCACCATTGTGATGGGTGGCAACGTGCGCGTGGGCTTTGAGGATAACCTCTACCTTGAAAAAGGCGTGTTGGCCAAGTCCAACGGCGAGCTTGTGGACAAGGTTGTCCGCATGGCCAAGTTGCTCGGCCGCGAGGTAGCCACCTCCGACGAGGCAAGAGTCATCCTCGGCCTGAAGAAGTAATCACAGGTCGTAATGCAAAACGAAAAAAGCCACCGTTTGGTGGCTTTTTTTATAGGGTGTCTGAAACAATCTCTTATTTGTTGATCATCTCCCTTACGGCATTTTCCAAAGCGGCGCCGCGCAGGTCCTTGGCCACGATGCGGCCTTCACGGTCGAGCAGGAACATGGCAGGGATGGAACGCACACCGTAGATGGCAGCGGCTTCGGAGGACCAGTATTTGAGGTCGCTCACATGGTTGGGCCATACCAACTGGTCATCCTTGATGGCCTTCTTCCAACTGTTGGCATCGCGGTCCAAAGAGACACTGAACACCTCGAAACCTTTGTCGTGGTATTTCTGATAGACGTTGCGCACGTTGGGGCTCTCGCGACGGCACGGGCCACACCAAGAGGCCCAGAAGTCGATGAGCACAACTTTGCCGCGCAGGTCGGAGAGCTTGCGGATGTTGCCGTCAGGATCCGGGAACGCCAGTTCCGGAGCCATGGAACCAATGCCCGTTCTGCCTGCAGGGGAGTTCATCACCATGTAACGCTCTTTCACAATGGGATGCGTGGGGTATTTCTTGTACAATGCATTAATCACAGACTCGTGCAACGAGGCGTTTTGCTCCTTCGGGAACAGGTCTAAAAACATCAGTGTGGCGATGTCGTCCTTATTGTCCAAGATGGCCTGCTTGATCTGGTTGCTGATGGCAGCATCGGTCTCGTTGTAGGCAGTCTGGTATTTGTTGACGACTGCCTTTACCAGTTGCTGTGCGCCTGATACGGCATTTGCGCCTACGGATTTCTGCACGTTCATGCTGGCGTTGTATTCAGCCTTGCTCTTGGCAATGGCTTGCAATGTGGCTACAGGGAATGCGCTGATGACATGGTTAACCCAAGCACTCTTGTTGCTTTTCTTGTCAAAAAGGCTCGCATATGCCAAACTGTCACGCTCGCTGATGAGAAGTTTGGCTTTTTCCCAGCTGCTGCCAAGTGCGGATTGGGCAGATGTTTGTCGGTTGTCCGTCTCGGTCAGATAGTTGTCCAAGATAGCGTAATAGTCTTTGTTGCCGGCCAAACGGTTGGCGTTGAAGTCATAATACAGCGTTTTGCTCTCCATGAAATTTTGGAATGGACGGTAGTTGTTGTCCAAACCTTTCAGATACGTCAATGCCATGGATGCGAATGTTTCCACATCGCCACCTTTCACTTTTCCCTTAGGGGCGAAGTCGGAGATGAGCTCGGAGATGGAATCAACATTTCCAAAGGCGTTCATGACATAGTTGTCAATCTCATTGGTCGTCTGTCTGAAATTGGTAACTTCCTGCGTCATCTTGCTCCAGTATTTCTGGGCTTCGTCCTTCTGTAATGCGTTGTTCAGGCTGTCGATTACCTCTTTTTTGTAGTTGTTGGCGCTGCTCACATCCTGCACAAAGGCCATAGACGGGGAGTTCGTCACGCTGACCACATTCTGCAGGTCTTCCGCATCAATGATGAGCTCCATGTTTTCACCTGGCGTGATGACGATGAGAAAATAGTTTTCGTCACCGAAATCAAAACGATAGATGTCGTTGGGTATGTCCAGTTTCATGGAAAAAGCGTCATTCTTGATGTCTGCGGAAGCGTATGAGGTTCTTCCGTTGCCGTACGCATTAATCAGATCCACATGATTGAATGTGTTGTTTTGGATAGAAACGCTTACGGTGGACTGGTTCTGGGCAAATGCTCCGAAGCCTATGAGTAAGATGTTGATAAACAGTGTGATTTTTTGAATTCTAGAAAACATAGTCTGTCGTTTTTAGGGGTGCAAAAATACAAAATATAATACACAAATTATCGGACTATATCAAAATCCATTTGCTTTTTAATCAGGTCAACCGCTACCACTTTCACTTTGATGCTGTCGCCGAAGCGCAAAGAGTGTCCGTGGTGCAAGCCGACTAACGTATAGTTCTCTTCATCAATGTAATAGAAGTCGTCGTCGAAACTGCGCATAGGAATCATGCCCTCGCATTTCGACTCTTTCAGTTCGGCATAGATGCCCCATTTGGAGATGCCTGAGACAGTGGCTTCGAATACTTCGCCTACTTGGTCTGCCAGATATTCGGCCTGCTTGTACTTGATGGAGTCGCGTTCGGCTTGCGTGGCCTGCTGCTCCATCTGCGAACAATGCTTGCAGTATTCCTCATACTGGTCCTGGTTGACGGATTCCTTGTTGGCCAAATAGCGGTCAAGCAGGCGGTGCACCATCATGTCCGGATAGCGGCGGATGGGCGAGGTGAAGTGGGTGTAGTAGGGGAACGCGAGTCCGTAGTGGCCGATATTGTCGGTGGAATAGCAGGCGCGCGCCATCATGCGGATGGAGAGCTTGCTCAGCATGTCGTAGTCGGCTTTGCCCTTTTGGTCGGCCAGCATCGCATTCAGTGAACTGCTCAGTGACTTGGCCGAAGATGTCTTCAGCTCAAATCCTAACTTCTTTACGAAGGTCTTGAATGTGTTCACCTTCTCGTCCAGGGGCTTGTCATGGATACGGTAAACGAATACGTTGGGCGCTTTTCCGGCAGCCTTCTTCTTTCCGATCTTCTCGGCAACTCTCCGGTTGGCCAACAGCATGAACTCCTCAATCAGCCAGTTGGCCTCTTTCTGTTCCTTCAAATAGACGCCGATGGGATGGCCCTCATTGTCCAATTTGAATTTAACTTCCTCTGTTTCGAAATTGATGGCGTTGTTGTCAAAGCGCTTCTTGCGCATGACTTGTGCCAAAGCATTCAACTTGAGTATCACCTCGGCCAGATCTCCTTTGCCAGATTCTATTATTTCCTGCGCCTCTTCGTAATTAAAGCGGCGGTCGGAGTTGATGACGGTGTGCCCGAACCACTCCTTGTGCACTTTGGCATTGTCGTCCAGGTCGAACACGGCGCTGTAGCAGAGCTTGTCTTCGTGCGGGCGCAGCGAGCAGAGGTTGTTGGACAGGGCCTCCGGCAGCATGGGTATGGTGCGGTCAACGAGATACACGGACGTGGCGCGGTCGTAGGCTTCTGCGTCCAGCGCGGTGCCCGGTCGCACGTAATGGGTCACGTCGGCGATGTGGATGCCGATGCGGTAGAGTCCATCCTCCAGCACCTCAAAAGAGAGCGCATCGTCAAAGTCCTTGGCATCCGCTGGGTCAATCGTGAATGTGGTGACGTTGCGGAAGTCTCTGCGTTTGCGGATTTCGCTTTCGGGAATCTCCTTCGGGATGTCGTTGGCCTCCTTTTCCACCTTATCGGGAAATTTGAGCGGGAAGTCGTTCTCGGCGAGGATGGCCATCATCTCCACGTTGTTGTCGCCGGGCTTGCCCAGCACGTGGGTCACTTCGCCCAGCGGGCTGCGTGTCTTGGCGGGCCAGTCCACAATCACGACCACCACCTTGTCACCGTTCTTTGCCTTGTTGAGGAGCCGTCCGGGGATGATGATGTCGCGGCGGAAATAGGCGTTGTCGGGGATGAAGTAGGCCACTCCTTTTCGGATGGAGATGGTGCCGACAATCTGTTTCTTGCTCCGTTGCATCACTTCCACCACCTGGCCTTCAGGGCGTTTGCCTTTGCGGGCGGGGAAAACGACCACCTTCACAATGTCGTTGTTGAGCGCGTTGCCCAGGTTGCCGTCGGCGATGAAGATGTCCTCTTCCAGCGACTCGTCGCGTGTGTCGTTGGCTTCGCTTTGCGGGATGACGAAGGCCATGCCGCTGCGCTTCATCTCGATTCTGCCGATGACGTAGTTGCGGCCATTGTCCTTGCCTCTCAGCTGCTTGTAGTTGATGCGGTACTTGCCGCGTCCGGCCTTGAGTAGCAGTTTGGCCTCAACGAGGCGGTCAATTTGTTCTTTTACTTCCTCGCGGCCTTGCTTGTCGTAGATGCCGACTTTGGCCGCTATCTGTTTGTAGTTGAGTTTCTCGTTTTTGCCTTGAGTCAGCGACTCGAGGATTCTTTTGGATAAGTCTTTCATAGCTATTTAACGTTGAGACGCACGGCCGTGCGTCTTTACAATATACTTGCCATGGTCATCATAGATGAACCAGGCTTCGAGTTCGGGGTGCGCGTCGAGCACCTTTTGGGATGCCTCCATGCCGAGCACCATGAAGGCGGTGGCGTAAGCGTCGGCGGTCAGGCAGTCGGGGGCAATGACGGTGACGCTGAGCAGGTTGGTCTGTTCGGGTTTGCCGGTCACGGGATCCAGAATGTGGGTGTAGCGCACGCCGTCTTGCTCAAAGTAGTTGCGGTAGTTTCCGGACGTGGCCACGGCGCGGTCGCGGAGCTCGAAGCTCTCGCTGCTCTCGGCAGGGCCGTCGGGCGTTTCCGTGGGCACTTGTATGCCCACCCGCCAGGGCTTGCCGTTCTTGGTGCCGCGTGCCACCACCTCCCCGCCAATTTCCACAATGCAGTCAGCATAGCCCTGCTCGTTCAGGAACCGAGCCACCTGGTCCACGGCGTAGCCCTTGGCGATGGCGTTGAAGTTGAGCTGCACGCGCGGGTCGGCCTTCGCGACGCGCCCGTCCTGTATGCTAACTAATTGTCTGCCGACGAATTGCTTGACGGAGTCGATTTGCTCTTGTGGCACAATCTGTTTCTGGTTTTTGCGTCCGAACCCCCACAGTTCGATGAGTGGCTGGCAGGTGCAGTCAAATGCCCCATGAGTTTGATTTGAGATTTCCAGAGAAGCTTCCAGAACTTTCAGGAAATCGTTGTTCGGGAGCATATCTTCACCTCGGTTTATTTTGGAAATGAGAGAGTTGGTGTCAAATACAGAAAAGGTGCGATTGATTTCTTTCAGTACGGAATCCACTTGCCGAGGCAGGGTTTCCGAACGATTACCCAGATAGGTGATATGGTAAATCGTGCCGAAGGCGGTGCCTTCAATGTGCTGTTCGGGCTGCTTGCTGCAGGCTGCGAGCAGAATGGAAATCAGGATAATGGGGAGTAATTTTCTCATCATGTTTAAATTGGCTGCAAAAATAATAAAAACGTGGGTGTTTCGTAATTTTTTGACTATTTTTGCCGACTCAAAACCAAACCACCTATGAAAGTACACTTTATCGCCATTGGCGGTAGCGCCATGCACAATTTGGCCATTGCCTTGAAACTGAAAGGTTATGAGGTCACTGGCTCCGACGACGAGATTTTTGAACCTGCAAAAGGACGTCTTGCCAAATATGGCATTCTGCCAGAGTCCATCGGTTGGCATCCAGAGCGTATTACGCCAGAATTGGACGCTATCATTTTGGGCATGCACGCCCGCATCGACAATCCTGAACTGGTGAAAGCCAAGGAACTCGGACTGAAAATCTATTCCTATCCTGAGTATCTGTACGAGCAGAGCAAGAACAAGACCCGTATTGTGGTGGGGGGCAGCCACGGCAAGACCACCATCACCTCCATGATCATCCATGTTTTGCAGCAGAACGGCATCGACTGCGACTACATGGTGGGTGCGCAACTGGATGGTTTTGAAGTGATGGTGAAGCTCTCGGAGGAGGCCAAAATCATGGTCATCGAGGGGGACGAGTACCTGACCTCACCCATTGACCGCCGGCCCAAGTTCCATGTGTATCAGCCCACCATCGGCATCGTGAGCGGCATCGCATGGGATCATGTCAATGTGTTCCCGACTTTTGATATATACGTGAAACAGTTCGAGATTTTCGCCAATATGATTCCCGCTGACGGTGAATTCATTTATTGTGAGGATGATCCTGAATTGCCCGCACTTAGCGAGAAGATCACGAATACGAAGAAACAGCCCTACGGCGTTCATCCTTACCATATTACGGATGGCATTACCTATCTGGAGACGCCATACGGGGAGTATCCGCTAAAGATATTCGGCCGTCATAATCTCACCAACCTCAACGCGGCGCGCTATGCGTGTGCGGCTGTCGGAGTGGGAGAGAAGGCATTCTATGAGGCTATTTCCACTTTCAAAGGTGCTTCCAAGCGTCTGGAATTGGTAGCCAAAAGCGATAATTGTGCGGTCTATAAGGATTTTGCCCATTCTCCATCCAAACTCAAAGCGACCATTGCGGCTGTGCGCGAGCAGTTCCCTGACAGAAAATTGGTGGCGTGCATGGAATTGCATACTTTCAGCAGCCTTTCAGAAGGCTTTTTGGCGCAATACAAAGGTGCAATGGATTCTGCCGATACGGCCATTGTCTATTACTCTCCTGAGGCCATTGAATTGAAAAAATTACCGCCCATATCTCCCGAAATGATTTTCAATGCTTTCGGACGAAAGGATCTTCTAGTATTCCACGATTCAATTGTGTTAAAAGATAAACTATTGAGTATCAATGCGGAAAATGCTGTTTTTCTGATGATGTCATCCGGTGATTTTAACGGGATTGACGTCGCCGAACTGGGAGAAAAAATTATATCTTTGCGCGCTTAAATTTAAAACACTATAAAAACACATAAAAAATGAAAAAATTAGGCTTATCATTGTTAATGTCAGTGCTTTGCGTTTGCGCATTTGCACAACCGAAGATTCAGTTTGACAATACCACCCATGATTTCGGAAAAATCAGAGAAGAGGGCGGCAAGGTTACCGGCAGATTTGAATTCACCAATGTAGGTGATAGTGATTTGGTTTTGACCAATGTGCGTCCTGGTTGCGGTTGTACTGCTGCCAATTATTCACATGATCCAGTCGCTCCCGGTCAGAGAGGCTATATTGAGGCCACATATAACCCGTACAATCGTCCAGGTGCGTTCAATAAGAACATCCGCGTGACGACGAACGAACCTCAATTCCGTGGTGAAAAACCCGCTTCTCCGCACATGATTTTCATCAAGGGTGAAGTGATTAAACGCCCGCCCACAGTTTTTGAAATGGCTGGTTACAAGAACGGCAACGGTATGTCCCGTATCAAAGAAAACAGTGTTACACACAACTTGTTGAATACAGAATCCGTGAAAGATACATTCATGATTCACAACTTCTGGGATAAGCCTGTTACCTACGAATTGGATTTGAGAGATGGTTACGTCACAGAGGAGTACCGTTCCTTTGGCAAAGCCATTCTGCCTGGCCAGGAAGGTATCTTGGTGCTGAAATATGATGCTTCCAAGAGAAATGCATTCGGTCAGTTGAAAGATCAGATTCAGATCAATACTAATGACTCTATCGAAGCTAAGAAGTTCATCTATTTTTCTGTGAACATCAAAGAAGATTTCTCAAAGTTGACCAAGAAACAACTGAAGAATATTCCTGTTGCTGTTTTCAGTACTACGGAGTGTGATTTTGGTCAAGTGCAGAAGAATGGCCAGCAGAAGAGTACGGTCGTTGTGTCCAACAAGGGCAAAGATCCTTTGATTATCCGTTCTTTGCAATCCAGCAATGGTATGTTCAAGGTCGTTGCTGACAAGATGGTGATTCCAGGAGGTGACAAGTCTGAAGTTACGGTTACTTTCAAGGCCAATTCCCGTGCCAATGCACAAAAGGCTACCCTTGAAATCATCACCAACGATCCTTCCAATCCAGTACAGGTAGTTAATTTGAAAGCTCAGGTTCTGTAATCTGTGTGCTTTCTGATTTTCAAACAATAATCAAACACTCCTCTTGCCCGAGTTCAGGAAAGAGGAGTGTTTTTTTTGAGAGCTGTTGTTAAGCAGGATTATTCTAAATACTCGAACGCATTATGCGTAGCTGTGCATTCCCCCTAGCAGGAAATTGACTCCGAAATAGGTGATGATTACGCTTAAAAAGGCGAGAATGCCATATATGTGGAAAAACATCGGGTTTCGGAACGATTTCCAAATCGTGCTGTGCAGCGGGGCGGCATAGACCATTAGCGTGATGAGTGCCCATACCTCTTTCGGGTCCCATGACCAATAATTGCCCCATGAAATGTTGGCCCACACGGCGCCGATGAAGATGCCTATGGCCAGCAGCGCTACTGCCGGATAGAGCAGGATCATGCTGATGCCTTGCAACCGCTCCAAATATGTCTTGTTGGCGGGCTGCGTGAAACGGACGATGACAGCGCTGATGCCATTTAGCATCACAAAAAACAGCAAGGCATAGGCAATCATGATTACCGTGACATGCAAACTTAACAATGGGGAGGTGAGCACTGGCATCAAGTGGGTGATGGGCGGGTTGGAACCGCTGATCATCTGAACTAATAGTACAAATCCAGTCATGAGCAGTCCGGCAGGCAGAGCCATCTCATATTTCCGCATCAAGAGCAAGGTGATGATGCAGATGCTCAGCGCCAGCAGGTTCAAGGAATCGAAACTGCCGGCCATGGGCACGTGCCCGCCCGCAATCCAGCGCAGGATGAAGAGCGTGGTTAAAAAGAGGCACAGCAAGGTCATCCATAACGTAGCCACTGTACGCATCAGTTTGTAAAGTTTTCTGCCTTTTCCGATGCAAATCAAGGCCGCAGCGAAGCAAATGAGTCCCAAAGTGATGTTTAACATGGCCAGCCACTTGCCTGCTGTGAGTTTGTTGTATAGCCGCTCGGCACGGTACTGGGTCTTGGACTGCACATTGCCGAGGGCGTATTTCTCTTGATAGATTTTGGTTTTTTCAAAGACTTCGTCTAATGCCTTGAAATCACCCTTGATCACATATTCTTGACACAGACTCAGTTGCTTGCGGATAAAGAGATATTCGTTGTCTGAAATGTCAAGGGGGAGCTCATCGTTTTGCGAGTACCAGGTAATCTCCTTCAAACTGTCAGCGTGAGGGAACATCTTGAGCAACTGACCGTTGTACATCATATTGATGAGTTGGTACTTTTCATCCGCCGTACGGTACTTTTTTCGCTTGGGGTCACCCATGGGAAGGTTCTTGACGACATCCTCGAGTTTGTATTTTCCGTAAATGTCTGTAAAATCGGTTAATCGCGCATACTTGGTGTCAATACCAAGGTCTTTCCGCACATAATCACCTTTGATTTTGAACAAGGGTTCGTCTTTCCACTCATCGAAATAGAACAACCATCCGCTGAACACTTGTTCGGGTGTATATCCGCGATAGGTGGCGCTACCGCAGAGTTTGGTGGTGAAATCCTTTGCCAGTGTTTGTAGTGGACACACGCGGCCTTTGTACATCACGTACATCTGTCCCATCTTGTTGGCGCTCTCACGGGGCAGGGTGGTGGGTTTGTTGCCAGCCATGGCCGGTGTGGCCGCGCCCAATGTGAGGAGAACAATAAGCAAAACGGCTTTGTCCGATACTTTGCGCAACAGCATTCGGAATTCTCCTTTGCGGTCAAGAAACATCCCGACCAAGGCAATGAACAGCAGGATATATCCTGTGTAGGTGAATCCGACGCCCCAGGGATCGTGTGCCACCGATAGCACGGAGTTGCCATCCTCGTCGTAGTCGCTTTGATAGAAGCGGTAGTGGCGGTGTTTCAGAATATGGTTCATGGAAATTTTGGCATCAGTGGTCTTTCCACCATCATTGATTTGGAGATAGCTCACAAAATCCATTGGCGAGTGGGTGCCCGGATAGGTTTCCACCTCAAAGCGGTTGAGTGTCAAGGAGAAAGGCAGTGCCGCCTCTTTGCTGTTGCCGTCTTTCTTGATGGTGAAACTGCTGGCGGGCGTGTCCGGACGCAAGGTCATTTCGCCGTGCTCGCCGGTGAGCATGGTGAGCAGTGCGCCAAGCAGAATCAGCAGTACCGAGATGTGCAGTACGCAGGCAGTCGGTCGTTTCCAGGATTCCCGCCGGAGCAGCATCACAATCATGCAGAGGGCAGTCAAGGCCCACAGGGCCACAAACCACCAGCTGCCATACACATGGTTCAAGACGTGTTCAGAACCGTGGAATTTTTCAACTACAGTTCCTGCTGCCATAGCGGCAATCAGGGCAACAAAAAGGACCGATAAGAGGTGACGAATGTATTTCATTGTGTTTGTTTAAAATGAAATGTAGGGACATGTTGATATGTCCCTACAAAAATATAAAATTAAATGGCATTGATGAATTGTACGATGGCGTCGCGGTCGGATTTGCTGAGATTACGGAATCTCTCCACCGACTTGCGGGCGTCGCTTTGTGAGTTGCCATGCCACATGATGGCCTCGATGACGTTGCGTGCACGGCAGTCGTGCAGGCGGTCACTGGACCCGGTGCAGATGGCGGAGAGTCCGCGGCCCCAGAGTGGGGTGGTCCTGCACCAACCCGTGCGAATGTCGTTCACCATGCACAAGCGGTGCTGCACCATGTCGGTGTAAGGCCATATTTTCTGGTTCGGGTAGCGTGGCAGACGCTGGTCACCCGTGGTGAAGAATCCGTTGGGATCTGTGAAGCGGTCGGGACCAGTGGTCCAACTGGGACGGTGGCAGTAGGCGCATCCGATTTCGCGGAAAAGTTTGCGCCCGCGCTGGATGGTGGTGTCCTTCAGGTTGCGTGCGGCAGGCACGGCCAAACCGCGGTGCCAGATCATAAGGTTGGCATAGTCGTCATTGCTCATCTCAACGGGAAGGTTCCGACTGGTCAAGTAGTTGAAAATGTCCGTTTCAGGGTCCCCTGTAATGTTGAATTCGGGATAATAGGTGTAGAAATCGGCTTGCACGTCTGGGTCTTGTGAGGCAATGCGCGCATAAGTGGTTGTCATGTAGTGGTAGCGGCGGTCACCTCTCGTCACGTTGGTGATGTTCCAGATGGCGTTGGCGCCAGGCCCGTCTTGCAGCGGACCACGCGAACAGGCGTATGTGAAGCGTTTGGGATGGTTCGTGTTACCGTAAAGTCCTGTTGAAGCCCAGTCGCTACCAGCCCACATGGCGGGATTCAAGCGCACGCCCGCATTGTATTCGCGCATATATTGGGCTTTCAGAGAATCGTCAGGAATGGCATCAAGCAGTCCAGTACCATATATGCCGATGGTGGACTCCAAGCGTACGATCTCACTTCCGTATGGGATTTGCATGCCGTTTGACTCCAAAGGCACATAGTATGCGGATGCCGGAATGTACACTTCAGGATAAATCAGACTGTAGGTCTCGCCATCGGGGAAACGATTGCCCCATTCATCTGTGTAGTCCAGCCAACTGATTTGGATTTGGGATTCGTCAATGGGGGCTTTGAACGGTCTGACGGCCTTGGTTTGCGGCATACCCGTCAGAGAAGATATGTAGTTGTCGTTCTGGTCAGTGACCACAAGCAGGTAACCGTTGCCCCAGTCGGATGCGGAATAACGATCCATACGCTTGCCATGGCCATAACCTGGATGACATGCGATACAGGAACTCCGGATGTAGAGAGGTCCGAGACCATTGAACGGCGGGGTGTTCCAAGTGAAGTCACGTTCGAACAGGTATTCACCGTATTTGAATGCGGCAATGTCATTCACTGCAGGGGCGGGATCCTGGAATGCGGAGGATGAACTGTTGAATGTGGTGCCAAGTTTTCCGCCAGCGTAAGTTTCTTCCTCAAGCCAGGACAAATCCGTTATGGTCTCTCGGTGGCATCCGTCAAGGATAATGGCGGCTATCAGAAAACAGGAGGCCAGCATGATGATTGAAAATAGTCTTTTCATAGCCATTGTTATAGATATTTGTGTGAATTATTTCTCGTTTTGACGAAGTTCTGTGTTGACTTCAGAAAGAATGTCATCTAAGGTTTGGCAGGCCAGAATGGCTTCCTCGTTGGCAGGGTTGTTGTAGTTCTTCACAAAAGGTCTGGGCATGGCGTTGATTTTGGCTTTGGCGTTGTTGATGGCTTCGATAACGCGGGCGTCCAAATCGGCGTTGATTTTCTTCATGTATCCGTGCAAGGAAAGGTCTTCGCTTTGGGAACCCTCAATGCCGCCATAGTAGGCGTGCTCAATACTTGTGATGTTGTCATAGAAATCCTCAATGGACTTTTGGCTGTACGGGGATTCGATGTAGTGAACATCCTCGCCATAGTACGGTTTCCCGATTTTGGAAGTGCCCACCTCGTCGGCAATGGTCTTGCAGCCGTCCACAATGGCCATAAGCCCCTGAACGGTGCTGATGTATGTGCTGCCAGCGGTGCCGGCTTTCTTCATGTTCTGGCCATAACTGAAATTTCCGCCGTTGACTGTGGAGTTCAGTTCCAACTCTTCAACCTTTCTGCGATGAGATGCGGCAGCGTCGTCACCAATCCAGCTTACTTCCAGTTGGAAACAGCGGTTGCGCAAATCTCCAGCCACAGCCACAGCATAGGTGATTTGCATGTCTGTTATTTCGGAGGCGCTTCTTACCTGTCCGTTGCGGAAGAGGATGTATTCTATGCCATGGAATCCCAACAGGGAGTTGCCCAGTTGCTCGCCGGCAACTACATCACCGTCTTCCCCTTCAAGGGCGGCAATCATGTTTGGACTGCTCATCAGATTGTTGAAAGCATCCTCGTCAAGAGGCCATGAGTCGATGTGCGGGTCAATGCCGAAGTCGGAGGCGGCCCCGAACAGAAACGCCTCGCTTTTCTCCCACCATGCACGGGCGGTAAGAAAGGTCTCGCACGCTTTGTTCAAATCGCTTTGTGAATGGCTGGTGCGGAATGCCTGCAGTTCGTTGACGAGTTGCTCGCTGTAATTGGCTAAGTTGGTGTAGGTTGGGGCAATGGTATGATTCACATATTGCTCCAGAATTTTGGCTTGCTTTTCATCGGTGAAATATCCGCCGCCATGGTTGCAGGAAGAGAGAATGCAAACTACAGCAAATGTTGCTGCCAAGAATAGTGTCAATCTTTTCATTTTAGAGGAATTTAATAAGTACATTATGAATTTATTTTGATGAATGATGCTTGAAAAAAGCAGCCCAGGTTATGCCTAATGCTACCCAGGGCTCGTCGTTGTATTGTGATTTCAACAGACGGACGCCCGCCTCTGCCTTGACGGTGATTTCAGGTATAGGGCGGTAGTTGATGCCCCCGCTCACGCAGTGACGATTACTCCACTGATAATCGGTGAGCATAGGCGCGGGAATGTAGGAGTCGTAGTATTCGTAGCGGGCGAAGAGATAGAATTTCTGGCTGGCGAGTTGTGCATTATCCTTGGCGATGCTGAAAAAGTCGAACCCCACTTCACCGCCGGCGGTCCAGGCTGAGGACCCTACTAGCGTGTGAGGGTAGGGTGACTGGTTGCTGTTGGATAGCGAGGCGTTGTAGGAGGATATCATAGCGGCGTCGGCCAGATAACCGTACAGACCGTTGCCGCGCAAGATGAGCCCTTGGTGCTTGAAACTGAAATCCAATGCGCCAATGGCTACCGTACCCTTCACGTCCTTGTATCGCGTGGAATGCTCATCAGTGATTACATCGTTCTGGAAGGAATTGCCGACATAACCGCTGATTCCGATGCGTAATCCGGGTATGCTGTAATTGTCCACACGCGCCGCTACGGCCAGTTTGTTGGCCACCTTGAACTCGTAAGGGGAGGCGGAACCGTTGTGTATCCAACCAGCCACATCGAACATGCTGGAGTTGAGCCCTGGCATGACCATCACGTCATAGCGCCATCCCTTTATGCGCCCCCAGATTTCAATGCCCGTCTCATGCCATGTGCAGGGAATAATGGTATTCTCGCCCTCGGGACGATATACGCCGAAGAATTCACTGGGCAGGTGTGCGTTGTTGGTGCCGCCAACGGGCACCACGAAGTGGCCTGCGCGGATGTTCATTTTGCCGTTCCAGAAGGCCTTCTGCAACCAGAACTGCTCCAACGCCACTTCACCACCGCGTTCAATCTCTTTCTCAAACTCGCCGGTTTCCTCCGCCTCTACCTCCACTGCCGATTCCGTGCCACCATGCTCAAACTCAATCTCTGCATTAAAGGACCAACCGCGCCCGAAATCATAACCCAGCATGAACACTGCATGAGGCAGGTCCACGCGCCCATGTCCTTTGGATTCGGCATAACTGGATGCATGGGAGTACCGGAACATGTTGTCGCTGAAAAAATTGTATTTGTAAACGGCTTCGCCATAACCGCCGATGGTGAGTTGCCCGTGACGCTTGGTGCTGTCTTTGGCAACGGTTTCGGTTGATTTTTTTTCAACGTTTTCTTGTGCTTTAATAGTTTGATTTACAAGGATTAAAAATAATGCAAGGATGAGAGGGATATACTTTTTCATATTAGTTTTTTTACAATATGCAAAAGTATGCATGGCCCATTTTTTTGAGAATACCCTTTTTTTATGAATTTTCCATGATTAGTAATAAATAATGGCGAGTGCTGTTGAAGGTGGCAAATGCAAGTGGCAGTCGGCTGGCATGCCAGCCGACTGCCACTTTATCGTCCGGTTTACCAGTTCTGCATGTATTTCTTGCAAAGCTTCACGCATGCGAGCACACAGGGCACGTACAGCTCCATGGTGGCCATGCAGGAGAGCGAGCAAACGAACCAGCAGTCGCTGTTGTTCAGTTTCTCCGTGGCAGTGGCACTGTGGCCTTGCAAAGTGTCCACCACGTTGCCTATGCGGGGCAGGGCGTTGACGGCGCATTCGGAACAGGGCGACTCGCTGTATTGCAATGAAATGCCAGGGTGTTCAGATTCAATGTCTTGCTGTGCTTTAAGCAGCACCTCCTTGAAATGCTTGAAATAGTCAGCGTCAAGGTTTGTGAGCCGTTGGAACTCCGCAAAGTCGTTGCGTTGGCATGCCGCCAAGAACTCTTGCTGGTGCTTCTGATACGCCGCATCGCACGCCGACCAAAATTCGGCAGATAATTGTTCAGCCTCTTGATAATATGAGGCGAATCCCACATTTGTTTTTTCGGTTTTTTCTTTGGCGCAAGATGCAACCATGAAGCTGATAACAGCTATCAACAGGAGAGAGCCTGTTGCACTTAATAAAATCTTTTTCATTGGTTTGTTTGTTTTAATGATTAAAAAATGTTTTTGGTTTGTGGATGATGCTTCTAATCCAGCCTCAGTTGTTTGATGTAATCTTCTATTTCGTTGTATAATAAGTCTTTACGGATTACTTTCTTGTCTTTGTCCAGCAGGAACATATAGGGAATAGTGCGGGTGTCATAGAGTTGGTTGTCTTCAATGGATTGGTCAAAGTTCCAACCGTGGAGATAACTCGGGTTGGCTTCGGAGGATTTCAGATAGTTGGCCCATACTTGGGCGTCGTCTTCAAAATACACAGTGAGCACAGTGAGGTTCTTTTTGGCGATGGCAGAGTTGAGAGCAGGGTAGTTGGCCATCTTTCCGCGCACTTCGCGACAGGTCGGGCAAGTGGGATGCTGCAGATAGAGAAGCATGTAATCGCATTGGATGTCATACAGGGATGTGGTGTCTCCATTGCCCATCACGATGCGGAAATTGGGTACTTGGTCGCCTTCCAAATTCTTGTTGATCAGCCCCAATTCGCGGCTGCATCTCCGTTGGCGGTTCTCATCCAGCTTGGGGTAGGAGAGGATGTTCTGCAACATCTTGATGTAGGTGTGCTCCACTTTGTAGGGAGAGATATTACTGCCCAGAATCTTCTCCACCTTGTCGTAAAACAGATACAGCGATTGCTCGTTGACGCGGGCGGCGTTCAGCGCAGCCACCACGAATGTGTCCAAATCCTTGCGGTCAAGTTGGTAGATGATATTGCAAAAGTCCTTGATTTTGTCATCTCCAATGGGCGTGAGGAAGATGCGCGGGTCGTTCCAGGGGAAGTGGTCGAAATAGTGCTCCACAATGTACTTCTGGTAGAGATCGCGGTTCTGATAATACTCTTGCGGCATCTCGGGAATGGATCTGGCCAGTTCCACGATGGAACTCAGCAGCAATCCGTTGTTTTCTTTGCATACGGCAATCTGGTAGTCATCCTGCGCTTTGTTGATGCGTCTGGCCTTGGCGGTCAGCGAGTCGGCAAGTACACGTAACATGTACTGCGGCATGCTTGCCTGAGCAGTGGCGAATTCCTGATCCAGCGCGCTGAGCTGGCGTCGGAAACCTTGGATGTGGGAGATGTACTCCACGTTGTGCGTATTCTCCACACTGTTTTGGTAGATAACGGTGTCCTCGCTGATGATGACCGTAAATTTCTGGTTCTTGTAGTTGGAAATCAGAAACGATCCGACCTTGGTGGTGTCACCGATAATCCAATAGAAGCCGGGCTGCAGCGACTGTTTGTCTTTGAACGTCACTTCTGTACCATAAGGTTGTGTGAAGGAGACAATCTGCTTTTTGTCAGGATTGAAAGATTCAATTTTGACGGAGTCGTATTGTACAGTTGAGATCCTAACTTTTATCTCCATCTGGGCTTGAGTGGAAATTAAGCCTGCAATAATCAGAAGGAGTGACAGTAGCGTTTTTTTCATTGTTCTGTTGGATTAATAAGTTAATCAGAGTCTTTTGGGTCGGAAATGTTTAATTTTTGGTATGCGGCCGAGAAATACTGTGGCAGATCGGAGGCGATGAGCGTGCGTGGCGAGTGCTCGCGCGCGTACAAGTCACCGGCAAGTCCGTGAACAAAGACGCCGATCAGGGCGCTTACAACAGGCGAATATCCTTGGGCCATGAGGGACAGGAGCAAGCCGGTGAGCACGTCGCCGCTGCCAGCGGTGGCCATGCCCGCGTTGCCGGTGGTGTTGACAAACTGCTTGCCATCGGGCAGGGAGATGACGGTGTGGCACCCCTTCAAGATAAGGATGATGTCGTATCTTTGGGCAAACTGCTGGGCTTTTTCCAATCGGTCGAAGTCGTCCGAACTGGGTCCTGCCAGCCGCTCGAATTCTTTCCAATGAGGAGTGAGGATGCTGTATGGGGGCAGATAGGCCAGCCAGGTCTTGTTCTCCGACAGGATGTTCAGTGCATCGGCATCGAGAATGACGGGCGCGTGGATTTCGTCAAGCAGGTTTTTGAGCACGTTAACCGTCTGTCGGTGCATGCCGATACCGGGGCCTATGGCGATGGCGTTGATGTCCTTTTGCAGCGTGGACCAGTCGAGCTCGCTGATGTGATTGTCGTCGGCATCAATGTTCAGGATGGCCTCCGGCAGTCTGGTGGGGAGGTGGTGCGCGGCCAGCGACGCGGTATGCACGGTGACTTTCCCTGCGCCACCGCGGAGTGCGGCGGTGGCGGCGAGGATGGCGGCGCCGGGCATGGCTGCGCAGCCCGCGATGAGCAGTCCATGACCAAACGTGCCTTTGTGGGCGTAAGGCTGCAAGGGTCTCAAGATTTCAGCAACGGATGCCGTGGTGAGAAACTCACGTTGCCAGTCCAAATCGGCTGGCGGGTACATCCCGATGTCCATGAGCTGCACATCGCCACAAAACGGATAGGCTTCGGGCAGGAAATAGGCCATCTTGGGATACTGGATGCTGAGGGTCAGGTCAGCCATGACTACTGCAGAATCCGCTGGAGTGTGCATGTCGGACCACAATCCGGAAGGCGTGTCAATGGCAATCACCATAGCCTTCGAATCGTTGATGACCTTTATCGCTTCGGCGCAAATTCCCTCTATTGGTCGGCTCAATCCTATTCCGAAGATGGCATCGATGATGAGTGCGTCGGCAGGCGGAGTGTCAGTGCCTTTAGGGTCAAAGATGGTCAGCGTTGCGTGGGAGTGTTGGCTCGTAATCTCTTGCCAGCGGTTGAGGTTGGCGTCCATCTCGGGTGTGTGGCGGGCGTTGTCGCCTTGGCATATTACCACCTCAATGCGCGGGCGGGTGTCTGAGAGTTTTTCTGACAAGATGCGAGCGATTACCAAACCATCGCCACCGTTGTTCCCCGTACCGCAGAAAATGCGGATGTCAGAGAACGGCTTGTGCTGCATGAGCTCGACAATCGCTTCGGCGCACTTCACACCAGCCCGTTCCATCAACTGTAAGGATGGGATAGGTTCGTGCTCCATGGTATATTGCTCGCAGGCGCGCGTCTGCGCTACGGTCAAGATACAGGGCGGGGCTTGTGGCGAAGTGGCGTTGTGCATGGTATGTCTTACTTTGAGGCTGCAAAAATAACAATTTATAACATTCCTTCTTCGGCGAAGCTGAAGTAAGCGTCCTTGTGCAGGATGATGTGGTCGGTGAGATGCAGGTTGAGAAGGTTGGCAGCATCCCGGATCTGTCGAGTGAGAGCCTTGTCCTGTAAGCTGGGGCGTACAGAACCCGAAGGATGGTTGTGGCATACAATCAGGTGCGTGGCCTCCAGCATGACGGCTTCCTGGATGATGAGGCGGATGTCCACGGCGGTGTTGAGGAGACCTCCTCTTCCCACTTGCTCGATTTTGAGTATCTTGGAGGCTTGGTTCAGGAAGATGACCCAGAACTCCTCATGCGTCAGCATGGCTATCTTGTCTTGCATTACCTCCACGACATCCGAGGTGAGATGAATGTGCTTGGCTTGCGTGATGCGTTCCGACCGCATGCGTTTGCACAGTTCGAAAGCAGCCAGCAGAGTAGTGGCTTTGGCTTGCCCTATACCGTTGGTCTCGGTCAGTTGAGGCAATTTCCGTTCGGCCAGGATGTTCAGCTGGTTATCACATGAAGCGAGCAGGCGTTTGGCGACATCCACGGCACTTTCTCTGGCCGTGCCTGTGCGCAGCAGAATGGCGATGAGTTCAGCGTTGGACAGTGCCGACGCACCTCGGGCCGCGTATTTCTCGCGGGGACGGTCCTCTGCACTCCATTGCAGGATAGTCAGTCGTGAATCTTGCGGGTGGTATTCGTGACTCATTACACCGTGTGTTCCCGCTTGAGCAGGTAGGGGAGCAGAATCTGGTCGAAGCCTTGGGTGATATCCGCAGGGACCAGATCAATCTGGTATTGTCCGCATTTCACCTTGATCTCGTGGAAATAGTTGTGAATGGCAGACTGGTAGAATTCGCGAATGTTATTGGCGTGTACCTTCACTTCGTTGCCGCTCTCCATGTCCACGAAACGGTAAAGCCGGTTTTCGAAAGCAAAGTCGTACTCCAGACTGCGGTCAAAGGTGTGAAATACCAGCACTTCATGCTTGTTGTGACGCAAATGCCCCAGGGCCAGCATGAGCTCGTCCAAGTCTTTTTGACTCTCGAACATGTCGCTGAAGATGATGACGAGCGACCTGCGGTGGATTTGCTCGGCAATCTGATGCAGGGTGTCTGTCACTCTTGAGGTACGGTGCACATCTGTGCCGATAGGCTGTAGGATTTTCTCCAGCTCACGGTATATCATCTTATGGTGCGCATCCCCGCCACGAGCGTGCGTGTGCAGGTCCAATTTGTCGGAGAAAACGCTCAAGCCCACCGCATCACGCTGGCTTTTGAAAATCTGCATCAGGACAGCGGCCGCATATACGGAGAAGAAAATCTTGTTAGGGGCGGCCAAGGAATATTTGTCCCGAATCGGGAAATACATGGACGATGAGTTGTCGATGATGAGATGGCAGCGGAGATTGGTCTCCTCCTCGTACTGTTTCACAAAGAGCTTGTCGGTCCGGGCATATAGCTTCCAGTCGATGTGGCGGATGGGCTCTCCCGTGTTGTACTGGCGATGCTCTGCGAACTCCACGGAGAAGCCGTGCATCGGACTCTTGTGCAATCCGGTAATGAAACCCTGAACCACCTGCTTGGCTACAAACTCAATGTGGTCGTACTGCGTTACCTTGGTGAGGTCTATCGTATATGCCATATCATCACTTCTTAAAGGGTGCGCAAAAGTATGATTTTTATGCGTGCGCTCCATAGCATCCGCTCATTTTACGGTGAATCTGTCCAGCGCCTCCTGAAATGTCGTACTGAAGCGGTAAGAATACGGGTCGTCGTCAAAAAGCTGGTCGTTGGAGAATAAAATGGGAGCCTTGCCCTTTTCGTAGAATAAAACTGCCGGATAGCGGCTAACCCTATCGGAAATGTAGCATGGATATCGGGTAGTCCTGTCCGTGGCCAGATAGTAGAAGTCGTAGGGACGCCTTACGTACTGTCTGACATCTTTGTTTAATTCACGTTCCTGCAAAGCTCCCGGAATAAAAGCATGTAGGATGTCCAAATGTACCTGCTCGGGGTCCAGATTGTCCATAGCCTGCAGAAGATAATGGGCGCAGGCTGAACACTCCAGATTGTTGTGGAGGATGACCACGTGCTTGCCAGCGGGCAGCTGGTCGAGTGAGGTCAGCTCGTGATGGCTGTTGTAGAAGAAAGCTTCAGAGGCAAGCCCCTTGTTTTTGAAACGCATGATCCTGATTTTGATGATTGGGTCGTGCTGCCTGAAGTATTCTTCCTTGAGAAGATGGTATTCTTCAGCCGTCAAATCCTGCCATGACAAGTCGCAGTCAGCCGTAATCTCAACCAATCTGTCATTCCAGCCTGTCTGAACAAGAGCCTCCAATGGCTCCAGTATGTTGAACGGGAATCGTCTTTCTGTGAATTTGTAGTCCTTCGGACATTTGCGAGCGTAGAGGCTGGCCTCGCCAGTAGAATCGGCAATGGCAAACATGGTGGCTGACTTTTGGGAACAGGTGTCGTATTGGGTGTAGAAGATTAAGTAACATCCGTCAATAGGAAATGCCATCTTGAGATATGAGTAATTGAAAATCCGATCTTGGGTGGCGTAAATACGCTCCACACCGTATGGTACACTCAGACTTTTCCGGATGTATTCGTCCTCGAAGGGATGCCAGCAGGGGAGATTCAGCCGGATGTCCTTTACCCATGTGCCGTCAAGATAGTATTGGCTCAGAATCGGATACCTGGTGCTTAAAAAGTAAAGATTGTTTTCATCGTGAAAAAGATAACGGTTGGGTTTTGCCTGAACCACATGTGGAGCTTCGTAAGACAATTCCCTCACCAAAATCTCTTCTCCAGTTTTCGGGTTGTAGCGAAACCATTTGTAGCCAGTATCATGATCTTCCTCCAAAAAATAGATGTGTCCTTGATGCAGATATACGGATTTCACGTTAGGATGGTCGATTATGGTGTCGGGCTCAAATTCCCGGGACGACAATCGATGATACAGGATGATATGGTTTTGAACGCTCATCACGCACCGGTCTCTGTTGAAACTGAAATCGTTGATCCAATAGGTGCTGATCATCCACTCTTTTTTTCTGAGGCTGGGTGGCAAGGGCAAATCAAATTCGAATGTGATGAGATCAGTGAGTGAAAAGGCGTAAATATGAGCCGCATAATCGTTCCCGGCATGCTGAAACGCTTTCTGCTCTGCAAAGTAAATAATGTTATCATGGATGCAATATTGCAAATGCGACAGGTCAGACGGCAGGGAAGAGTAGGATAGTACCACGGACGTGTCTAACTCAAAAGCCTCACCTATCCAAGTCTGGCCTTGAATCGTATTTGCCGCTGACATCCAGGCTATTATGCCGATTACGATTATGCGTATTCTCATATTCTAATGTGATTTAGGGTGTTGTGGCTTTAAATTCTGTGGTTGAGGATGTCGGATTGAGAAATGTAGATTTTGAGATACCCTTCGCCACGGGCATTGTATTTCCATGCTCCTTGGATAAAGTAGGTATCCATGCCACCGCGTGTGCTGCTCCTGACTGCTATCTTCTTGCTGGTGGAACCCTGCAGAGCACCTCGCTGTCCATTTTCTTCGCTCTTGGCGATGATTTCATTGATGGCATCGGCGAACATTCCGTTCAGATCAACGTTGTTTGGATTGACTGGATAGTTGGTGTGTAAAATGGTTAGTCTCGGTACACGGCAGGAACTGAAGCCTGCGCCAGAGCACTCCAGCATGGCTGGCTGGATTCCGTCTTCGGACGGCACGTACATGATGTCGTTGTAAAGATTCAACCATGCCCAGTACCCGCCATTGGTCTTGTGGACGATGACAACTGGTTGATCACCTTCAGCATAAAGGCTGACGCCCATTAAACATACACTAAAAATCAATAATAGTTTTTTCATAGTCTTTTGTTTTTTAGATTAATATTTTGTTTGATTTCTCCACTTTCGCAGGAGAGGCAGTGCCCATGCGCTGTCAAGGCTGAAGCTTGTCCAGTCTTAGCAGGTTGATTGTTTCTGTCGGCTTGATCATTTTTTTATTGCTGTTGTTTTACCTGTTTCAAAACCTCGTCGGGGTAGCCAGCCCTATCGTGTTTTTTGACAGCACAAAAATACAATCTTGAAAGTGGGTTTGTCAAGTGGTTTGTGAAAAATTTTTTCTCCTTAATTATTAGTAACTTACGAAAAATCAACACGTTGATTTAATAATTAATTGTTAAATAGAATTGCTGAATTTGGAAGTTTTTTGCTGTTTGTGAATAAAAAATTAATTATTTTATCAGGGTGGCAGGTACCTCCTTTTTTCTTATTTTTGCAACCTAAATTTTAAAGTCGTATTATGAAAAGCAACCTTGTTATTATGAGTATCGTTATCGCGGGTGTCGTGTGTGGTGCCTGTCGCAAGAAAGATGATTCAGCGTTGAAAGACAATCCTTTCATGCAGGAATGGAACACGCCTTACGGTGTGCCGCCGTTCGACAAAATCAAAACTGAGCATTATCTGCCCGCCTTTGAGGAGGGTATACGTCAGCAGAATGAGGCTATAAATTATATTGTAAACAATACTGAGGAACCTACTTTCGGCAATACCATCATACCGTTGGAATACAGTGATGAACTGTTGAACAAGGTCTCTTCCGTGTTCTTCAACCTGTTGGAATGCTGTAACAGTGATGAGATGGAAAAGCTGGCCGATACGCTCATGCCGCTTTATTCTCAACATGGGGATGATATCATGCTGAATGAGAAACTTTTTCAGCGTGTGAAGAAGGTGTATGAAAACAGAGACAAGGAGAAACTGAATCCCGAGCAGCTCCGTCTGCTGGAGGAGACTTACAAAGGCTTTGTCCGTGGTGGTGCCAATGTGCCTGCCAGCAAACAGGCCCGCTTCCGTGAGATCAATACCAAACTTGCCACTCTGACGCAGAAGTTTGGCAACAATGTGCTGAAAGCTACCAACAGTTATCAGTTGGTGGTTTCTGATAAGGCCAAGTTGGAGGGTTTGACCGAGCAGCAACTCCATAATGCCGCAGAGCTTGGAAACGAGAAAGCGGAAACTAAGGGCAAGTATGTGTTTACGCTGGATATGCCTACGCTTGAACCGTTCCTGATGAACTGCAAGGATCGTGATTTGCGCAAGGAAATCTGGACCGCTTATTCTACCCGTTGCCTGGGCGGCGAGTTTGACAATGAGAAGATTATCAACGAAATAGTGAACCTCCGCTTGGAGAAAGCCAATATTTTGGGCTATGATAATTATGCCAACTATGTATTGGACGACTGTATGGCCAAGAATGCTGACAATGTGTATGCCCTGCTGAAGCAGGTGTGGACCCCCGCCCTGGCCAAGGCCAAGGAAGAGGCTGCCCTTTATCAGAAGATGATTGACAAGGAGCGCGGTGGCTTCAAGTTGGAGCCTTACGACTGGCGTTACTATTGTGAGAAGTTGCGCAAGGAAAAATACGACTTGAATGATGACGACATCCGTCCGTACTTTTCTATCGACACGGCCCGCAAAGGTCTTTTCATGGTTTGTGAGAATTTGTACGGCTTGACATTCAAGGAGAATGAGGATATTCCAGTATATCAGGAGGATGTGAAAGTCTATGAAGTACTGGACCACAACGAGGTGATAGCTATCGTCTATATGGACTTCTTCCCGCGTGCGTCCAAACGCAGTGGTGCATGGATGACCAATTTCCGCGAGCAATACTACACCCGCGAAGGTGAAAACATCATCCCTGTGGTCTCTTTGGTGTTTAACTTCACCAAACCTTCTGGCGACAAGCCTTCCATGCTGAATATTGATGAAGTGCAGACATTGTTCCATGAGTTCGGTCACGCGCTTCATAGCATCTTGTCGCGCTGCCATTATCGCTCACTGTCGGGTACCAACGTGCCGCGCGACTATGTGGAGATGCCTTCGCAGTTCATGGAGCACTTTGCCTTTGAGCCGCAGGTGCTGAAGATGTATGCCAACCACTACAAGACGGGTGAGAACATTCCGGAAGCGTTGGTTAAGAAGATCGAAGCGGCTTCTACGTATGGTCAGGGCTTCATCAACACTGAACTGCTTGCAGCCTCTTTGCTGGATATGGACTATCACACCATCAAATCCAAAACCAGCATCAAGTTGCCGGATTTCGAGAATCAGCAAATGGAGGCCATCGGCCTGATTCCGTCTATCATCTCCCGCTACAGAAGCCCATACTTCCAGCATGTTTTCGCTGGTGGCTACGGCGCAGGCTATTACAGCTACACATGGTCAGCGGTGCTTGATAATGATGCATACGAGGCGTTCAAGGAGAATGGTGTCTTTGACCAGACCACAGCAACAGCATTCCGTACCAACATCTTGGAACGTGGCAACACGGACGATGCGATGAATCTCTACGTTGCATTCCGCGGTCACGAGCCCTCCATCGAACCCTTATTGAAAAACCGCGGTCTGAAATAACACTTGTTTTTTTAGGTTATTGGCGGTCACGCAGGACCGCCACGACCTTACAATTCCCCCATTCACCCCTTTCACCTATTCATGAACGATATTCAGCAGGAAATTGCCCGTCTCTCCGAGGAAATCAATCGCCACAACTATTATTATTATATGTTGGACGATCCGAAGATCAGCGACTATGATTTTGATCAGTTGCTGCAGCGGCTCATTGATTTGGAGCGGCAGTATCCTGAATATGTCAGGCCCGACAGTCCCACACAGCGGGTGGGGGGCACCATCACCAAGCAGTTTGAGAGTGCCGCGCACATCTATCCGATGCTGTCGCTGGGCAACACATACTCGGAGGGCGACCTGACAGAGTTTGACACTCGCGTGCACGATTTGCTGAACGGGCCTGTGGAGTATGTGTGCGAGCTGAAATACGATGGCGTGGCCATCAGTTTGATTTACGAACAGGGCATCCTCACACGTGCGGTAACGCGCGGCGATGGCACACGCGGTGATGTGGTGACAGCCAACGTGAAAACCATCGGCTCCGTGCCGCTGAGTCTCACAGGCGATTTCCCGGACCTGCTTGAGGCCCGTGGTGAGATTATCATGCCTTTTGATAGCTTCAACGCGCTGAATGCTGAGCGCGAAGAGATAGGGGAACAACCTTTTGCAAATCCGCGCAACGCGGCCTCCGGTAGTCTCAAGTTGCAGAACTCTGCCGAAGTGGCCAAGCGTGGGCTGAGTTTCAAACTCTATTACGCGTTGGGCGAAAATCTGCCTGAAAACAACCACTACGACCGCTTGCGCAAACTCCATGAGTGGGGCTTCCGCTTTCCGGATGTGATGGAGAAGGTGGACGGGCTTCCCGGAGTGCTGGAGTTCATCCGCACGTGGGATGACCAGCGCAAGAGCTTGCCGTATCCTATTGACGGCATCGTTATCAAAGTGAACGACTTCGCGCAGCAGCAGCAGGTTGGCGCCACGGCCAAGAGCCCGCGCTGGGCCATTGCATACAAGTTCAAAGCAGAGCGTGTATCTACGCCACTGTTGAGTGTCGATTTTCAAGTTGGGCGTACGGGTATCATCACGCCCGTGGCCAATCTCAAACCCGTGAGTCTGGCTGGCACTGTTGTAAAGCGCGCCACGCTCAATAACCGCGACTTCATTGCAGACATGGATATCCGGGAGGGCGACTTCCTGTTTGTGGAGAAGGGTGGCGAGATTATCCCCAAGATTGTGGGAGTGGACATGGAGAATCGTGCTCCGGAGGCTAATCCCGTGCGTTTTGTGGAAGTTTGCCCTGTCTGTGGCACGCCGCTGGTGCAAAATGAGGGCGAAGCGGGTGTTTTCTGCCCCAACGAGCTGCACTGTGCCCCGCAAATCAAAGGCCGGCTGGAGCATTTTATTTCCCGCAAGGCCATGAATATAGATTCGCTCGGCGAAGGCAAAATAGAAGTGCTCTATTCGCAGGGACTCGTGCGCAACGCCGCCGATTTGTACGATTTGACTTTTGACAAATTGTTCGGGTTGGAAAAGGTGATAGAAGATGAGAATGGCAAGAGCAAGACACTCAGTTTCAAGGAAAAGACAACGCAAAACATCCTCAATGGCATTGAGCAGTCCAAAAATGTTCCCTTCGAGCGGGTACTCTATGCGCTGGGTATGCGGTTTGTGGGCGAAGTGACGGCCAAGAAGCTGGCCCGCCAGTTCAAGAACATCGACGCTATTGCCAATGCAACCAAAGAGGAGTTGATTGAAGTGGAAGATGTGGGCGAGCGCGTGGCGGAAAGCATTATACAATATTATAATAATACTGAGAATCTGGAGATGGTGATGCGACTGCGCCAGGCTGGGTTGCAGATGGAAGTGGGGGAGGAGTTGCAGGCAGCCTCCGACAAGCTTGCAGGCAAGAACATCATCGTGAGTGGTGTATTCTCCGTTCCCCGCGACGAACTGAAGCGGCTGATAGAGCAACATGGTGGCAAGAATGTCTCTTCCATATCCAAAAACACCACATACGTTTTGGCCGGCGAAAAGATGGGGCCTGAAAAGCGCAAGAAGGCAGAGAGTTTGGGGATTCCGATTATCTCGGAGGAGGAGTTCTGGGGTATGATTGGATAAAAGGTTCTCCATATTTTATCAACAATCAGTATTTTATATCTTTTTATTTGTATCTTTGTCGCGAATTGTCGTGATAGAGATGCTACACTGTATCTTCAGTTCATGACGAATGATTATTTCTAAATTCAAATATTATGAAAAAAATCCTGTTTACCTTTTTTACATTGATATTGACGTTGACTGCTGTGTTTGCGCAGGCACCTCAGAAATTTTCCTATCAGGCGGTGGTCCGCAATGCCAACAACCAGCTAATGGTCAATACGAACGTTGGTGTGCGCGTAAGCGTGATGCAAGGTTCCATATTCGGCGCGTCTGAATATGTGGAGACGCATAATGTGCTTACAAATGCCAATGGTCTTCTCACCCTTGAAGTTGGCGATGGAACGGCGCTGCAAGGCAGCATGTCTGATATCAACTGGGGTAATGGTCCTTATTTCTTGAAAACGGAAATGGATCCTAATGGTGGCACGAACTATTCGATAACCTCAACACAACAACTGTTGAGCGTGCCATACGCCCTCTATGCGGCAGAAGCCGGCAATGTGCCCGATTTTTCGGTGACAACCGACATCGTTGAAGGAGTTGGTACCTACGTAACCATCACGGATGCTTCAGGGCCTCACACTTTTCTGGTCCCGACATCATCATCCAGTGGCGGCACGCTTGTGCAACAGCAAGCCGACTGGGCAGAAACGGATACTTCGGAGGTCTCTTACATTCGTAATAAACCTAATCTGGCCCCGGTGGCTACGAGTGGGGATTATCATGATTTGGTGAACGTGCCAACAACCCCCAATTTGGATTCTCTGTTGAATACATTTAACCAAGCCCTTGCCTCGCTGACCCAACGCGTGGACAGTCTTCAAGGCGGTGCACCCATCCCTCCTGACACGACTGCTCCCATCAATTTTCATTGTGAGTCTTCAACGCTCACAGACGTTGACCACAATATCTATAATACTGTGCTGATTGGGAATCAGTGTTGGATGCGCGAGAACCTCCGTTGTACGCATTATGCCGACGGATCACCCATACAGCTTGGAGGAATCACTTCCAACGCCGTTGCCTATCGTTACTATCCAAACCACAGTTCAACCAATGTGGTCACGTACGGCTATCTTTATAATTGGTCGGCGTTGACACATGAAATACCCGTGTCTAACGAGAATACTGTTGGCATTCGGGGTGTCTGTCCGGCGGGCTGGCGCATACCTACCGAGACCGAATGGAATCAGCTGGTTAGTTATATGGGAAGTCAGAGCGAGTATATCCTCAGCGGAAACAGCTCCTACATAGCCAAGGCATTGTGCTCTACCAGTTATTGGAATACGAACGGTTACAACAATGCGCCTGGAAATAATTTGAGTAGCAACAACGCATCGGGATTTTCCGCAGTTCCTGCAGGAAGGTACAGTGGAAATTACGACGATTTTGGTAATTATGCTTATTTCTGGACTGCGACTGAAAACAGTTCGTTGAGTGCGAAATGCTTTGTTATTTCTACGAGTAGTGCATCCACATATTTTAGCTCCTATGAGAAATCCTATGGTATGTCCGTCCGTTGTGTGTTGGGTGACACCATGACTATAGCAATTCCGTCCGTAACTACGGATGCGGCAAGTAACATCCGCATTTCAGCGGCCACTTCCGGCGGTAATGTGAATGCTACAGGTGGCGCCAATGTTACGGCAAAAGGTGTTTGTTGGAGCACCTCTCCGAATCCGACGATAGATGATTCCTTCACCGTTGATGGAAGCGGGACCGGTACATTCACCAGCGAATTGTCAGATTTGACGCAAGGCACGACTTACTATATGCGGGCATACGCTACCAACTATGCAGGGACAAGCTATGGAGAGGAAGTTTCTTTCACCACATTGGCCGTTCCGGCAGGCGATGCACAGCCTTGCCCGAACAATGCTACAGTGACTGATATCGACGGCAATGTCTATAACACTGTGCAAATTGGCGACCAGTGCTGGATGCGTGAGAATCTTCGCGCTACACACTATGCAGATAGCTCTGTTATACCTTTAGGTGCCACATCCTCATACTCTGAAACATCACCGTGTCGCTATAATCCGAACAACAGTGCTGGCAATGTGGCCACATACGGCTATCTGTACAACTGGGCGGCAGTGATGCACAACGAAAGTCCTTCCAATGAGAATCCCAGCGGCGTGCAGGGTGTATGCCCTACAGGTTGGCACGTACCATCTGAAACGGAATGGGGACAGCTTATGAATTATTTGAGTGCGCATGAGCAGTACATTTGCGGTAATAATACGAGTTACACCGCAAAGGCATTGGCATCCACCGAAGGATGGGACAACAACACAAGTTCCTACGCGCCTGGCAACAATCCGAGTGTCAACAATGCAACAGGATTCTCTGCTATGCCTGCGGGGTATTACTCTGGTAGTTTCAGCTATTTTGGAACATATGCCTATTTTTGGAGTACTTCCGAATACCGATACAATAGTAATTATTATTATGCTAAATATGTTCAGATCAGTTATTCTAACGCCAATCCTTATTGGTCTGGCAATAATTATACAGGGAAAAGCCAAGCCTATTCCGTCAGATGTGTTTTAGGTGCGAGCACGCCAGTCACAGCTCCGATAGTGACTACGGATGCCCCAACCAGCATTCTGTTGTGGACAGCCAAGGCGGGCGGCAATGTCGAATCCACGGGTGGCGGCAACGTGACAGCCAAGGGTGTTTGCTGGAGTACTTCCCAGAATCCGACGGTGGCCGACTTCCATACGGTTGACGGCGAGGGTACAGGAACGTTCACCAGTGAACTGACCGGTTTGACGGCGGGTACAGTATATTATGTACGGGCTTATGCCACCAACTATGTGGGGACAGGCTATGGAGAGGAAGTCTCTTTCTCCACACTGGCTGTTCCTGCAGGCGATGCGCAGCCATGTCCTGATAACGCTACGGTTACAGACTACGATAACAATGTCTATAACACAGTGAAGATTGGCGACCAGTGTTGGATACGCGAGAACCTCCGTAGCACACACTATGCCGACGGCACTCCCATACCACTTGGTTCTACGACCACAACCTCCGAAACAAATCCTTGCCGCTACAATCCGAACAACAGTGCGGGCAATGTTACCGCATACGGCTATCTGTACAACTGGCCGGCTGTGATGCACGACGAAACGCCATCCACTGCCAACCCGAGCGGCGTACAGGGAATATGTCCTACGGGTTGGCATGTACCTTCTGAAGCAGAATGGGGGCAATTAATGACATATTTGAACAGTCATGAACAATACATTTGTGGAAACAATACTTCGAACATCGCCAAGGCATTGGCATCCACAGAGGGTTGGGACAACAGTACGAATTCATATGTGCCTGGCAACAACCCAGGTGTGAACAACGCTACAGGATTCTCCGCTATGCCTGCTGGTTACTATAGCGGTAGTTTTAGTGGTTTGGGATACTATGCTTATTTCTGGGGTACTACTGAATACAATAGCTCTCAAGCAAAATATGTTCGGATTTATAATAGTAGTGCAACTCCTTACTGGAATAATAATAATTATGCAGGGAAAAGCCAAGCCTATTCCGTTAGATGTGTGTTGGGTGCGGGTACACCAGTCACGGCTCCGATAGTGACCACGGATGCGCCGAGTGACATTCGTTTGTGGACGGCCACCGCAGGAGGCAATGTGGCATCTACTGGTGGTGGTAATGTAACAATCAAGGGTGTTTGCTGGAGCACCTCTCATAACCCGACGTTGGACGATTCATACACGGTTGACGGAGTGGGGACAGGAACGTTCACCAGTGCACTGATCGGTTTGACGGCAGGGACGACCTACTATGTGCGAGCATACGCTGTAAACTTTGCGGGTACTGGCTATGGGGAGGAAGTTTCCTTCACTACGCTGACTGTACCTGCTGGCGATGCGCAGCCATGTTCTGGCGCCGCCACTGTTACAGACTACGATAACAATGTCTATAACACAGTGAAAATTGGCAATCAGTGCTGGATGCGTGAGAATCTTCGCAGTACACATTATACCGACGGTACTCCCATACCGCTTGGCTCTATCACTTCTACTACTACTGGCTATCGCTACAATCCTAACAATAACTCAAGTATCGTGGCTACACACGGTTACTTGTACAACTGGGCAGCGGTAATGAATGGTGACAATTCCTCATCCTCCAATCCGAGCGGTGTGCAGGGGATTTGTCCCACGGGTTGGCATGTGCCATCATATGCGGAGTGGGGACAGCTTACGAATTATTTGAGCGGAAATGTTCAATATACTTATGGCAACAGCACTTCAATCATTGCCAAGGCGTTGGCCGCCACGGAGGGTTGGAACGGTTCTACTGGTACATACGCGGTTGGCAATAACTTGAGCTTGAACAACGCATCTGGCTTCAGCGCGTTGCCTGTAGGCAACTACAACGGCAGCTATAGCTATTTTGGTTCCTATGCCTATTATTGGAGTTCCGATGAGAGTAACAGTTCAAATGCTTTCTACATGAGCCTTGGATATGATGGATCTAGTGTGAACAGAAATTACTATAATAAGAACAACGGCTATTCTGTCCGTTGTCTCCGGGACTAGGGCAGGGGACTGCAATCAGTGATCACTCAAGGGTGTGGCCGTGGGGCCACGCCCTTTTTTGGCTGGTGATATTATGTTTGATGTTCCGTTAATTTTAAAATAAATATCATTCAAAAAAATATTAATTTTTGATAGGATGTATCAGAAAAAGTGTATCTTTGCGGTGTTGAATTTTTTTGTCTGTTAAAACCTAAGAAAATGAAAGAAACTAAAAACACCTATTCAATCGAAGAAGCCCGCAGATATGTGGCCAACGCAGAAGAGGTTATCAAGAAAGCCGACTATGATCCTGAAATACAATCTTATACGGATAGCAAATATGTCCGCACTGCAGGGGATATCCTATGGAAAGGCTGTCTCATCGCTTTAGATACCGTCTTTCAAGTGCGTAAGGGCAAAGGACGCCCGTCTGTTGACAAATATCGTGATGCTGTTGCGAAACGAGACAGGAAGTTGCTGAGTTATGTGAATATCGGATACGATGTCACACATTTGCACATGGGCTATGATGGCACAAAGGACAAGAAAATCTGTGACAGGGGCTTCGAGATCGCCAACGTCATCATCAGCCATTGTGCAATGATGCTGCCGAAGGTGGTCTGTGCGTGAGGCATCCTACATCCATAGAGAATCCGTGAAATTATTTTTTTTTTATCAACAAATTGAACATAAAGAAAAAAGTGTATTTTTGCACGCTTTTTGAAGTGAAATGTTTTGTGATGGACTAGGAGGGGTGGAAAAGCGCGCAACTGCTTGATTTCACGGACTGTAATTGAATATCGCTGGAGATTTGTGAGAGGAGGTTATTATGGTTTTTGATGATAGAATAGTTGCATTTTACTTCCAAAAGTGCGCTATTTTTTTTTGAATTGAACAATAATTAATAATCTAAAATTAAATTGAAGGGATGAAAAAGATTAAAATTACCCAAGTAAAAAGTGCGGTTGACAGATCAATCCGCCAAAAAAGATCTTTGGAAGCATTAGGATTACGTAAAATGCACCAGACAGTGGAACATGAGGCTACTCCTCAAATTTTAGGTATTGTGGATTCCGTGAAACATCTGGTATCCGTAGAAGAATTATAATGAGATTAAATAACCGAAAGAAATTTTAGAGACAATGGATTTACACAACTTAAAACCAGCAAACAACTCAACGCATAGCGAAAGAAGAATCGGTAGAGGTCAAGGCTCCGGCAAGGGCGGCACTTCCACACGTGGTAACAAGGGTGCCAAGTCACGTTCCGGCTACAGCCGCAAGATCGGTTTCGAAGGCGGTCAAATGCCTATCTACAGAATCCTGCCTAAGAGAGGTTTCAAGAACATCAACCGCGTGGAATACAACGCTGTCAATATTAGCACTTTACAGAAACTCGCTGAGAAGAACATCACCGACATCAACCGCGAAGTGCTCGTAGCTAATGGCTTGGTCCGCAAGAACGATCTCGTCGCCATCCTCGCCAAAGGTGAACTTACCGCCAAGATCAATGTTACGGCTGACAAGTTCTCCGCCAAGGCCAAGGAAGCCATCGAGAAAGCTGGTGGCACCGTGACACTCGTGAACGCTCCTGCTCAGGCTGAATAATTTCCCACTCTAAACAAAAGAACTGATGAAAAAATTTATCGAAACTATACAAAACATCTTCAGGATAGAAGACCTTAGAAAGAGAATCCTTTACACGCTCTTTATTATCCTGATTTACCGTTTTGGCGCACACGTGGTGCTCCCGGGTATTAACCCTGGCGGCCTCTCCGCGTTTACCAGTGCTGCACAAAAGGGCTTGTTGGGTATGCTCGACCTGTTCTCCGGTGGTGCATTCTCCAACGCTTCTATCTTTGCATTGGGTATCATGCCTTACATCTCCGCATCCATCGTCGTCCAATTGATGACCCTGGCAGTGCCTTACTTCCAGCGTTTGCAAAAAGAGGGCGAAAGCGGCCGTAAGAAAATCAACCAGATTACCCGTTACCTCACCGTGATCGTGCTGGCTATCCAGGCTCCCGCCTACATCGCCAACTTGGTCAACCAGTTCCCGAGCGCTATCGCTCCTTCCATGTTGGAACACCATGTGTTGGGCTTCACCGCATTCGGTTTCACTGCATTCGTGCTTCTGATCGCTGCCACCCTGTTCATCATGTGGTTGGGTGAGCGTATCACCGACAACGGTATCGGCAACGGTATCTCCATGATCATTATGATTGGTATCATCGCCCGTTTCCCGTATGCTATCCGTGCTGAATTCATCGCCCGTATCAGCGAGATGAACGGTGGTCCTATCGTTTTCATCATCGAGATTGTGCTCATGATGGTCATCATCGGTCTCTGTATCCTCCTCGTGCAAGGCACGCGCCGCATTCCGGTGCAATACGCCAAACGCGTGGTTGGCAACAAACAGTACGGTGGCGTGCGCAACTACCTTCCTCTGAAGGTCAACGCAGCCGGCGTTATGCCGATCATCTTCGCACAGGCTATCATGTTTATCCCCTTGACTTTCGTGAACATCTCCACCGAGACCACTTCCGGTTTCTGGAGCAGCTTCATCGACTATAACAGATTCGGCTACAATGCCGTGTTCTTCGTCATGATTATTGCCTTCACCTATTTCTATACGGCAATTACTATCAATCCCCAGCAGATTGCTGAGGACTTGAAGAAGAACAATGGCTTCATCCCCGGCGTGAAACCCGGTAAACATACCGCAGAGTACATTGACAAGATCATGTCCCGCATCACATTGCCGGGTTCCATCTTCTTGGGTATCGTGGCTATCCTGCCCGCTATCGTGCGTATGTTCGGCGTGAACCAACAGTTCGCCCAGTTCTTCGGCGGCACCTCCCTGCTGATTATGGTCGGCGTTGTGCTTGACACATTGCAGCAAATCGAGAGCCACCTGTTGATGAGACATTATGATGGTTTGACCAAATCAGGACGTATCAAAGGCCGTATGGGCGGCGTTTACGGAGGCTAAATCGTGACCATGTTCAGAAGAGTGAAATATAAAACCGAATCCGACTTCGAGAAGCTGAGAAAGAGCGCTCAGGTTGTGGCTGTTACTTTGGCAGAAGTGGCAAAGTACATCAAGCCGGGTGTGCCCTTGACCTATCTGGACCAGATAGGGGAGGAGTGCATCCGCGACCACCACGCCGTCCCCTCCTTCAAGGGCTATGAGGGTTTCCCCTCCGCGCTCTGCCTCTCTGTCAACGATGTCGTGGTGCATGGCATCCCCAAGGCCGGCGACTATCTGCAGGACGGGGATATCATCTCCGTGGATTGTGGTGCTCTTCTGGACGGTTTTCACGGTGATTTCGCCTACACTTTCGCCGTCGGCGAAGTGTCTGAAGAGGTTCGCCTCCTGATGGAGAGAACGAAAGAGTCTTTGTACAAGGCAATCGATGTGGCAGTGGCAGGCAAGACCGTCGGCGATATCGGCCATGCAGTGGAGACTTACGTCGGACAATTCAATTACGGAGTTGTGCGCGAGCTCTGCGGCCATGGTATCGGCAAGGACATGCACGAACGCCCCGACATCCCCAACTACGGCAAAGCCGGCTACGGCGACCGCCTGCAGGAGGGTATGTGTATCTGCATCGAACCGATGATTACAATGGGATCCCGCAAGATTTATATGGAGAATGACGGATGGACCATCCGCACCCAGGACCACAAACCCGCGGCTCACTACGAGCATCAACTGGCTATCACGTCCAAAGGCA
>Ga0310696_10000302_pt1 | contig 82621 bp, 75 predicted proteins | sample AusTroGonzalo_MG_4_FD_203885 | JGI IMG/M metagenome (GOLD analysis project Ga0310696, IMG submission 203885) | Bovine rumen microbial communities from tropical cattle in Woodstock, Queensland, Australia - Gonzalo_02 (v2) (version 2) | ecosystem: Host-associated > Mammals > Digestive system >...
TACACTGCGCAGATAACCAACGTGCGGTTAGCAGAAAGCCTCGATGACCTTGACTGCAATTTCATCAATAGTATGTACCTCGACGACGGCATTACCGACAGCTCCGGCAAACTCCTCCCCCGCACCGTCACGGTCACAAAGGCCGGCGACGGCTTCAATACCGTCGATGAAGTGATCAGCCGAGAGGATAAGGAGCAAAAGCTCGTGCTTATCGATATCACATATACTAACCTCAGCGACAGGGATACCGTCGTGTATATCCCCTATAACCTCGAGATCTTTGATAAAAAGTCCGACGGCTCATATGACTACGCTTGGAATATCAACCCGGAAAACAAGATAACGTCAAGCGAATTATGCGACAGTGAAAAGTTCTATGTCAGCGACCCTTTAGATACCATAAAAAGCCTGTACTGCACTACGCTCAACGCCGGCGAAACCAAAACTGTCACCATCGGGTTCCGCTGCTGCACAGAATCGCTGGACAAGGCATATCTGATAATTTACGATGCAACAAGCGAGAACATCGTCGATCCTGCTCCCGAAGGCTATGACGGACGTGATAGTATACCGAACTATATTTTCAAGGTAAAGTAAATGCTAGACAATCACAGCTTTGAGCTGTTGGTACAGGCTCAGACAGATACTCTGTATCGCGTATCTATGTCGATGCTGCATAACGAGCAGGACGCTCAGGACGCGGTGCACGACGCTATTCTGATCGCCTACCAATGCCGCCACAAGCTCCGGCAGGAGCAATACTTCGGCACATGGCTCACAAGGATACTGATAAACGAGTGTAAAAAACAGTTAAAACAGCGCAAGCGATATTCCGATATCGGTGACGACCTTCCCGATATCGCCTCGCGCGATAATCCGTATCTAAGCGTAGAGATTTCCGAGGCAATAGGCACTCTGCCGCCGAAGATACGAATAGTCATAATACTCTATTATGTCGAAGATTATTCTATCAAAGAAATAAAAAGTATACTAAAGATACCCGAAGGAACAGTGAAAAGCCGCCTGAACACCGGCAGAAAACTGTTGAGATCGGTTTTGACCGATGAATAGAATCAGCTCCCGAGCCATATGACTCGGGAGCTGATGTGATTTGATATGTAGTTATGATTATTCCTCAGCAGGGATATCGCCTGTGCAGTGGGGACACTTGGTGGCGTTAATGTTGACCTCTTCACAGCAGTGAGGGCACTTCTTGGTGGTGGGCTCAGCTTCGGGCTCGTCCTTCTTGCGGGCATTGGCGATCTTATTGATAGCCTTGACCAGTAAGAAGATGACCAGAGCCATGATCAGGAAGTTGATAACAGCCGAGATAAATGCACCGTAACCCCAGATGGAAGCGCCGAGTTCAGCGGCATTCTCATAGGTCACTGTAGCAGCATCTACACCCTCGGGCAGCTTGAGGATAACAAACGCCTGGTTGAAATTGCCGCCGCCGGTGAGCAGACCGATGAAGGGCATCAGCAGATCATTGATCAGAGAATTGACGATCGCCTGGAACGCGCCGCCGATGATAACGCCGACAGCCATGTCCATGACATTACCGCGCATGATGAATTCTTTGAATTCGCCAGCAAATTTTTTCATTTTCTACACTCCTTGGTTTTTATAATAGACACCTGTGTGTCTTATAGCTTATTTCAGGACAGCCTTGTGATAGACCTTTTTGCCCTTTTTGATGACAACATAGCCCTTAGCGAAGTCGTCAGCCTTGACCGTATGGAACATATCCGTGATCTTGACGTCGTCCAGAGCAACTCCGCCCTGCTGGATAAGGCGCTTGCCCTCGCCCTTTGAGGGGATGAGCTTAGCCTTGAGCATCAGGTCGAGGATCGCGATAGCTCCGTCGGTGAGGTCGTCAGCGGTGAGCTCAGTGGTGGGCATATTGTCGGTATCCGCACCGGTCGAGAACAGAGCGCGTGCGCCCTCCTGAGCCTTCTTAGCCTCTTCTTCACCGTGGATCATCTTAGTCAGCTCAAAGGCAAGTATCTCTTTAGCCTTATTTATCTCTGAACCTTCGAGCTTCGAGAGCTCCTCGATCTCATCCAGTGAGAGGAAGGTCAACATCTTTAGGCATTTTACTACATCCGCGTCGTCGACGTTTCTCCAGTACTGATAGAAGTCGAACGGAGTGGTCTTCTCAGCGTCGAGCCACACAGCGCCCTTCTGAGTCTTGCCCATCTTCTTGCCCTCGCTGTTGAGCAGCAGATTGATGGTCATTGCGTAAGCGTCCTTGCCGAGCTTTCTGCGTATCAACTCGGTGCCGCCGAGCATATTGCTCCACTGATCGTCGCCGCCGAACTGCATATTGCAGCCATACTTCTGATACAGCGCGTAGAAGTCGTAGCTTTGCATTATCATATAGTTGAACTCAAGGAACGACAGTCCCTTCTCCATGCGCTGCTTGTAGCACTCTGCGCGCAGCATATTGTTGACGGAGAAGCACGCGCCTACCTCACGCAGCAGCTCAACATAATTGAGGTCGAGCAGCCAGTCGGCGTTGTTGACCATCAGAGCCTTGCCGTCAGAGAAGTCGATGAATTTGCTCATCTGCTTTTTGAAACACTCGCAGTTGTGTGCGATGGTTTCTTTAGTCATCATCTGGCGCATATCGGTTCTACCCGACGGGTCGCCGATCATAGCTGTACCGCCGCCTATCAGAGCGATGGGCTTATTGCCGGCCATCTGCAGACGCTTCATCAAGCACAAAGCCATGAAGTGACCTACATGAAGGCTGTCGGCTGTGGGATCAAAGCCGATATAGAATGTCGCCTTGCCGTTATTCACCAGATCTCTTATCTCTTTTTCATCAGTAACCTGCGCGATAAGTCCGCGGGCTACCAGTTCTTCATATACTCCCAAAAAACTTCCTCCTAGAATATATTGGTCCACAGATAGTATAGCCTGATTCGACACAAAGGTCAATATCTTTGATATATTCTGCGGTATTTCGTATTATTTTTCCAAATTAGAATTATATAGATGATTCAAATCACCACGGATCGTCCTCATCCTCTGCGGCATCGGCCGGATCATCGGCTGAGCCGAGCAGGTTATTTCGCTCGAGCCAATCGTTATAGGTCATAAGCACGTCACGCGGCTTTGAACCCTGGTGAGGGCCAACGATGCCCATCTGTTCCATATCATCGATCATGCGGCCCGCGCGTGCGTAGCCTACCTTAAGGCGGCGCTGTAACAGTGATGTTGAAGCCTGTCCGGCCTCAATGACCACCTTGATAGCCTCTTCCATCATGTTATCAGTATCGGGAGCGTTGGACGGAGACACACCCATATCCTTAGAGCCCTTGCCGTTGAGCTCTTCGGACGCGATCTTGCGTATCTTGTCCTCTATCTCCTGGTTATAGTCGGCTGCATGAGACTTCTTGATGAACGCTGTAACTCGCTCGATCTCTTCATCCTTAGCAAAGCAGCCCTGAACACGGATCGGCTTAGGCGCGCCTACGGGAGAATAGAGCATATCGCCATGACCGATGAGCTTCTCTGCGCCGCCTGCGTCGAGGATAGTGCGCGAGTCGATCTGCGAGCTTACCTTGAGCGCGATACGTGACGGGATATTCGCCTTGATAACGCCGGTAATAACGTTGACGGACGGACGCTGGGTCGCGATGATCAGGTGCATACCTGCGGCGCGAGCCATCTGAGCCAGACGACAGATAGCTTCTTCGACCTCTGCAGGAGCCGCCATCATCAGGTCGGCCAACTCGTCGATAGCTATGACGATACGGCTCATGTGCTCGGTGGGCACCTTGAGTCCGTCTATATCCATACAAGGCTGTTCCTCAGCCTCGGGATCGTAGTCGGGCTTAGCCTTTTGCTCAGCTATGTAGGCAAGGTTCTTATCTATCAGCTCATTATAGCTGTCTACGCCCTTGCAGTCATATTCTGCAAAAATACGATAGCGGCTGAGCATCTCGCTGACTGCCCAGTTGAGTGCGCCGGCGGCCTTTTTAGCGTCGGACACAACAGGTACCAGCAGGTGTGGGATGCCCTTATACTTGCTGAACTCGACCATCTTGGGGTCGATGAGCAGGAGCTTGACCTCATCGGGAGTAGCCTTGAACAGTATTGACATCAACAGCGAGTTTACGCATACAGACTTACCTGATCCGGTAGTACCGGCGATGAGCAGGTGAGGCATTGCCGACAGATCTGTGCATACCAGTTCGCCGGAGATATCGCGGCCGAGCACGCAGTTGAGCTTGCTCTTATGTTTCTTGAACTCTTCAGTCTCCAGCAGCTCGCGAAGAGTGACCATAGAAACGACCTTGTTGGGCACCTCTATACCTACAGCGGCTTTGCCGGGGATCGGTGCCTCGATTCGCACGCCGTTGGCGGCGAGGTTGAGCGCGATATCGTCGGACAGGTTAGTGATCTTGCTGATCTTTACGCCGGCGGCAGGCTGCAGCTCATAGCGAGTCACGGACGGGCCTCGGCAAATGTTGGTTATGCTGGCGTTAACGCCGAAGCTCTTGAGCGTCTCGACGAGCTTGGTGGCATTATTCTGCATTTCGTTATACGCGCTGGAGCCCTCGGTATCCATAGAGGGATTCAGCAAGCGTGTGGACGGGAATGTATACTTAGGCTTTTCGGCTGCTTTAGCAGGCTTCTTAGCCTCTTCTGTCTTTTTGATGCTGTCCTTGATAGCGTCGGTCTCTGCGCTTAGATCAACTGCGACCGTCTGAGGATCAGCCACCTTAGCTCCGTCAGAAATGACGTTGCTGGTCTTTTTGCGAGATATCCTCGCGGCGATATCAGAGGCATTCTCCTGACTTTCTGCGCCTATGCCGGCATTCGCGTTCTGGATGATATCTATGATCTCCTGATCATGCTGATCTTCGGCGATACGCTGAGGATCCTTAGGCTTTCTGATCTGCTTAGGCTTGTCTATCGGAATATCGATCCTGTCGCCCGAACGGCGAGTGGGCATAACTTCTGCCGGATACACATCGCTGCTGTCGAGCAGATTCTCTTCACGCTCGCGCACACGTTCCTCGTGGCGTTCTCTGCGGCGCTCACGGATCTCTCTGTGACGGTCATAGCCCTTTTTAGCGACTCCGGCGATATCCACCAGGCTTACCCTGAAGAGTATCATCAGGGATACCAATATCACCAGTATGCTTACTATGATAGCAGGCACATCGGTGAGCAGAGCGCGCATGGGATAACCCAACAGCGCGCCGAAGAGTCCGCACCAGCTCCTGAGCTCGTATGAGCCCATATATGACGCCGCCAGCGCGTCTCCGTATGTATTGCCGTCGTTATAGTTGACGACTCCGCACACATAGATCAGCGAACAGGTGAACAGCACCACTACTACCGACAGAGCTATCTTAGCGCCTTTATGCGCCATCTCCTTTTCTTTAGCTGTCATGATACCCAGATACAGCAGTACGACGGGTACCAGTATCGAGCATACTCCGAACAAGCCGAAAATGAACGAGCGTATAGTGAACCACAGAGAGCCGCCGGGTATGAACACCAGCGCGAACAGCAGAATCGACGCCGCGCACAGCAATATCGCCTTGACCTGCGGATTTATGCGGCGCTTTTGCGCGACTGCGCGTCTGGTGGCAGAATACCCCCTCTTCTCGGTGGTCTGATTCTTTTTAGTTGACTTTTGACTGCTCTTAGCTTTTGAATTCTTTTTAGCCGCCAAATATATCACTCCTGCATTTTATGTTTCTGTAGTTTTATATTATCATACCGGGATAGGCGCGCCTGTGAACATATTGACGCCGCTCTGAGCCTCTATGAGGCTGATGACGATAACAGCGATACCGACGACTGCGGTATACAGGATGAATACTATCATCTTATCGGTCTTGAGCAGCAGCTTAAAGAGCCATATAGACAGATAACCCACTATAGCCGCAACGACCATACCGATGATAAGAGGAGCTATCTCGATAGATATGCCCTCCGGGGCTTCCAACGCGTCTTTGAGCTCCAGAGCCGCGGCCGCGATGATAGCCGGTGTACCGAGCACAAAAGTATAGTCTAGAGCCGCCTGCTTATTGACTCCGCGCAGCTGACCTGCAGCCAGAGTGGAGCCGGAACGGGATAGACCGGGGAATATCGCCGCAACACACTGTGTTACGCCTACACATATCGCGTCGACTACATTCATCCTGCTGCGTCCGCCAACATCGTCACTGCTGTGAGCCATATTAGTACCTTTGCGAGATACAAGACTGCCTAAGAGCAGCAGGACTGATGTGACAACAAGCCAGATACCTATAACTATGAAATACTTAGGCCCTGCGAGAACATCGGCGAGATCCTTTACCTTCATATCCGTGCCGGGAATCGGCAGGAACAGCAGGAACAGTGGGATAAGACCGATGATTATCATCATGAGCATGTTGCGGTCTTCATCCATATTCTTCCAGCTGAATTTACCGGTGAAGATATCTTTGATCATGCCGAAGAAGGCTTTGATGAGCCTCCAGATCAGCTTATGATAGAATATGCATACAGCCACGAGTGTGCCGATGTGCAGCATTACGTTGAAGAAAAGATTATCCTCAGTCACACCCAGGATATGCTGAGAGATACCCAGATGTCCACTGCTGGACACCGGCAGGAACTCGGTCAAGCCCTGGACTATACCCTGGATAATTGCGTTAAGTATCGTCATATTGAACTCCTTATGTAACATCCGTTTCCGGATGATTATTAACTGCTCTTTCGCTGACGGATCATCTCATACAGAGCGTCTGTAGCGTCCCTGAGAGTACCGACAGCATCTATCAGTCCGCACTCTACGGCCTCTCTGCCCTCGAGGATAGTACCGATATCGGTGACCAGCTCGCCGGTATTCAGCACAAGCTCTGAGTATTTCTCCGCGCTGACGGAGCTGTTCTCCACCACAAAGCGCGTGATCCTCTCCTGCATCTTCTGAAAGTATCTGAATGTCTGCGGCGCGCCTACAGTGAGTCCGGTGGTGCGAACGGGATGGACGGTCATAGACGCTGTGCCGGTGATGAAGCTCTTATCAGCGGCAACAGCAAGCGGTATCCCTATGGAGTGACCGCCGCCCAGCACCAGCGATACCGTGGGCTTATACATACCGCTGATCATCTCAGCTATCGCGAGGCCTGCTTCTACATCGCCGCCGGATGTATTCAGCAGTACAAGCAGTCCGTCGATATGCTCATCCTCATCTATCGCGAGCAGCGACGGGATAACGTGCTCATACTTAGTAGTCTTATTGGACGGAGGCAGGATATAATGCCCTTCGATCTGCCCTATGACAGTCAGGCAATAGATGATGTCGTCGCCGCGGTGAGTGATAACGCTACCCATGCCGGTGACAGTATCCTGCGGACGGTCGTCCTTTGGGCTATCTTCATTCTGCTCAGTATTGACATCAGGTTCTCCGGCTGTACACATATCTCTAGCACCTCTCAACATAGTTTATAAAACTATTATGGCTGAGATACACTAAATCATGTATGCGAGTGCTTTTTATACGCCAGTATATAGTATAGCACTAAACTATTTCTTCTTCAAGAAAAATACGCAAATTTCTATATAATAATATTAAATTTATTATATTATAGTATCCTATGGGTGTATTGATAACTATTTTCAGCATAAAATCGGAGGAAAAATGAGCACCAACGCTGTTTACGGCATCGTTATCGCCGTACTCATACTACTGTCCGCGTTCTTCTCATGTGTTGAGACCGCCTTCTCGTGCGCCAACACCATCAGGCTGAAGGCTATGGCGGATAACGGCAGCAGACGCGCTAAGCACGCATTGTGGATATGCGATCGCTTTGACAAAACTCTGACAGCTATTCTGATAGGTAATAACGTAGTCAATCTGGGTTGTTCGAGCTTAGCCACACTGCTGTGTCTGGATCTCTTCCATCACTACGGCGCGGCTATAGCCACCGGCGCGACCACCCTGCTGGTACTCACCTTCGGCGAAGTTATACCCAAGTGCCTCGGCCGCGAGGCGAGCGACAGCATAGTCCTTCACACAGCTCTGCTGCTCAGGGTGCTGACATATATACTGTTGCCGTTGGTATATTTCTTCACAGGAATTAAAACGCTGTTTATGAAGATGGCTCATATCAAAAAAACCTCTCCGTCAGTCACCGAGGACGAGCTGAAATACATCATCGAAACAATCGAAGAAGAAGGTATCTTGGAGGAGCAGGAAAGCGAACTGGTGCAATCCGCTCTCGAGTTCGATGAAAAGACCGCTCAGGAGATACTCACCCCCAGAGTTGATGTTACTGTAATAGACATAGACGACGATATCGACAAGATACACGCCCTGATCATCAGGGAGCGTTACTCACGCATACCGGTATATGAAAACGAGATAGATAATATCATCGGCATCCTGCACACCAGAGATTATCTGGAGAAGGTGATCGATGACGAGGCCTATGCTGATATACGTTCTCTGCTGACTCCTGCACACTTCATATACAAGAATCAAAAGCTCAGCGACATACTCAGTGACTTTCGTGAGAACAAGCTGCATATAGCCATAGTCACCGATGAGTACGGCGGAATGTTGGGTATCGTGACGATGGAGGATCTGCTGGAAGAGATCGTCGGAGATATCTGGGACGAGGACGAGGATATCGAGCATACCTATACAGAGCTCAAAGACGGCAGATATCTGGTATCTGGCGACATGGAGCTTGACGATCTGTTCGAGATGCTTGAGATGAATGCCGACGACAGTATAGAGAGCAATTCGGTAGGAGGATTCATCGTTGAACAGTTGGGAGATATCCCCACAAGAGGTCAAAAGGTGCGTTACGGCAAGCTGAAATTCACCGTGAAGCGCGTGCGCAACCGCAGAATAATCTCAGCTCTGGTCGAGGTGACCGAGCCTATTGAAGAAAAATGATAACACATGATATAGGGATCGACTCCAACAGAGCCGATCCCTATTATCATTCTGTAACATCTTTTAATTCTAAACAAGAAATATAAATCGATTCTTCCTCGATATGCTTGTCTGTGCAAACAGATATCACGTAGCCGTCGATATCAAAAGAGCGTATCCTCTCACTCAGCTCGTGAGAAGTAGTGTCAAAGCTCTTGAGGTCGGTAGAGATTCCTATACCTAGCTGCTTCAAATACGCTTCCTTGCGAGTCCAGATGCGCGTGAAGGCGAGAGCGGAGTCATCAGAACCGGTCACATATGCGAACTCTGATGGGTGATAGAATCTTTCGGCGATCTTCAAATACTCTTTATCAGGCAGTTTTTGTACATCCAGCCCGACCTCAGCGCTGTCAACAGCTATAGCCGCGCATCGGCCGCTGTGCGATACAGAGAAGTAAATATCAGAATCGACCGCATACGGCTTACCACTGTCATTGAGACGTATACTGCTGTCCCCTATCGCCCTGCGTATCAACAGACCTGCGGTAAGGCTGAGCAGCTTGTCTGAGTCGATCCTCAGCCTGTGGATCTTCTCACGGCGTTCCGGCGGCAGTAGGTGCTCAAGGTCTTTGACGACCTCATATTCAACTTTATCGAGGATGACATAAATTATTTCCATAGAAATCTCCGATAGCTTTATATTCCTAATATACTATATTTGCGCCGACGTTGCAAATAAATATTTACAAAGTCGCGGCGATTTGATATTATTAAACAAAGGAGGTCTGACAGATGAGTATTTTTGATAACCTTATGAACAGCTTCAACAACCCTGCGACTGCGCCTAAAGCTGAAGGCGGCAGTTACACGTTCACATTCAACACTCTGCCCGAGAGTTTGGAACAGCTCAAGGCTCTGCCCGAAGCGTCGCTGGACACACCGTATAAGACCGCTGCACTTACCGTCTGCGCGCTGTGCGCTTATGCCGCCGCTCCTGAGATAGGCAAAGAGATGCTGAACTTCCTCAAAGGCCCTGCGCCTCTGTCGGGATATGAGATCAGCTTTTTGAACGATCGCTTCCGCGACGGCAAGTATGTTCCGTTCTCATACTTTGAGGGTGCGACACCCGACAACAACTACACACCGGCTCAGCCGTTCAGGATCACGATATTCTCGAACCCGTATTCATTCCAGTCAGAGAACAGAGCTACCCTGCACCTGAGCTCCGGCGGCGCTGACAATCCGCGCCAGATAAAACTGCGCCTGAAGCCCTCTGAGGGCAGGTGGTATCTTGAGGAGCAGATGATCCTGGTAGGTATCCGCACACCAAAGGCTGCCGATCCGTGGGCATGATATAAACGCATAAAGCTACGCCGAGGAGTGATCCCCGGCGTTTATTATTCAAAATTAGAATTATATGCTGTTGCCGCGAGTGATGATCTCCACCCATTCTACAGGGCCGATAGCTCCGTTTTCTTCCACACCGAGCTGTCGCTGTAATGCGATGACAGCCGCCTTGGTTTTAGGTCCGAAGATGCCGTCGGCTTCTATCACCGGGATATCGGGATCGGTGCGGCCTATACGGTTAAGATAGGTCTGTATCACCTTGACGTTCTCTCCCCTGTCGCCTTCTACAAGGAACCTGCCGGGGTACGGCTCGCCGATAGCGCTCTGATAGTTAGCCGGCAGCTGAGCTACAGCCTCCTTATACGCTCTCTCGATAGCGGTAAAGGTGTTGGCGTCAACTATGCCGTCTATCGTCAGTCCGTATTCCTTTTCAAAGGTGAACACAGCGTCGCGCGTCTCATCATTGAAGATACCTGTTATCGCTATAGGCGGCAGCTGAGGATAAAAATATCCGAGGAACGCCAGATAATACTGCACGGTCTCGACCTCGGGACCGCTGTCGCCTATGCTAAGCACTTCTTTGAACACTCTGTCGATCTCCGGGATAGTCAATCCCTCGCTGGTTATCTCGGACAATCGCTTTACCGCTGTGAATATCTGCTTGATCTTGTACCATGTCGCCTTGCCCACAATGCCGTCGACCGTCAGGTTGAATATCTTTTGAAAGGCTCGTACCGACGCCTCCATCTCGCGGTCAAACACGCTGTTAACACTGTTTATCTTAGGTATTGCCGGATAGTTCTGCGCTATGCGGTTGAGCTCGTTTTTGAGCTTACGCACATCGTCGCCGAATGATCCTACAGAGAACGCTGTTCCCGGATAGCTCTGGATGTTGTCCGAAAGAGGGGCGTTGGTGACTATCTCGATATTATCGCCGTAATAGTACTTTAGTATCTCAAGGGCTGAGTAACCGGAATCAGCAAGCTCCACCGAGCCTGTCTGCGACAGTCCGTTGCACTTGGTGCGGACTCCGTCACAGAACACGGCGAACAGCGGCTCGACTGTACCTGTGCGGCGTATATAGTTATTGAAAATATCATCCACGATTATACCGATGGTGTCATACACCGGACCGTTCTTAGTATAAGCGTGGTCATAGCGTATGTCGTTAGTGATATCGAACTCATATCCACGACTGCGATAGTACTCGGTATACACACGGTTGAGAGTGTACGAAATCTGAGCCAAGATATTGGCCCTCAGGCTCTCCTGAGGCCAGTTGGGAAAAATCTCGCTGGATGCGACATTCTTGATGTAATCAGTGAACGGCACTGTGATATTCTCGGCAGGAGCGTTAGGCGCGCCGAGATGTACTGTTATGTTGGCAGGGATTACCGGCAAAAACGCCATCAGGTCTCCTCCCCTGTCAGCGGTATCAGCGAGAGAGGCAGGATCGTCTCGATCTTATCGTGTATCACAACAGCACAGTCGGATATCTCTTCAAAGTCCGGATGGAACACGGTTATGTGATATTCAGCCTCCGGCAGCCCCTGTTCCTCAGCGTTAAGATCGCTGCTCAGGCTGCGCGCCGGCAACACCATATTGTCCACTATGCCTGAGATATCCGTGACATCATTGTACAGACTGTAGCGCACGCCGTCATACAGCTGAGATACGTCTACCATCACATTCTTGACCGGATACGCCCCACGAGCAACGCTGACCTGCACCTTGAGAGTACCTCGTCCAGGGTAGTTCCTGATATACTCTTCATACTCCGGTCTGAACGGCGACTCGCCACCAATGAGCGTTCGCTCTGCACCATACACATCTCGCGGAGTTATATCGGTGTTCAAATAATCTCTGTACATAAACTATCCCCTTTCCGCTACAGTTTATGTGCGTGAATATGAGAATATGTTTAAGCGGCTTTTGGATATATCTCAAAACCGTTGTGGGGGTATCGATGTTTATTGACTTATTATATGATACCTGCTGAAATAGACCTCACCGAAATGAATTCTACGATGATCTATTCGGAGGTGCTGCAAATGATGAAAGATCCTAAGCAGTATCTCGGCAAGACCGTGAGAATGCACGGCACGATGGCGAGCGCAGAGTATAACGGCAATATGTATTATGCCTGCCTGATAAAGGACGCTACCGCCTGCTGTTCTCAGGGCATCGAATTTGTGCTCGATGAAGGTAAGTATCCAAAGGACGGCAGTCAGATCATCGTGTACGGCATATTCAACTCGTACGATGAAGAAGGCAAGACCTATTGTCAGCTGAAAAACGCAAAGCTGGAATCATAACTATATAACAAAAACCGTCGAAGGTTCGTTGACCTTTGACGGTTTACTGTTTATGTACGAAAATAAAAGTAATTATTATTCTATATAAGAATTATTTCGTGTCAAACTTGAACGGTGTATAGTCAAATGTGACGAAGTAATCGTCCATAGTCTCTGCGCGGCGGATGAGCTGATGAGAGCCGTCCTCTTTGAGCAGTACCTCTGCGCTCCTGAGCTTACCGTTATAATTATAGCCCATAGCGTAGCCGTGAGCGCCGGTGTCGTGGATATACACCAGATCGTCGGGCAAAATCTCAGGCAGCATACGGTCGACGGCGAACTTGTCGTTGTTCTCGCACAGACCGCCGGTAACATCATACTTATACGCGCAGGGCTCGTTCTCCTTACCCAGCACGGTGATATGATGATAAGAACCGTACATAGCCGGACGCATAAGGTCGGCGGCGCAGGCGTCGAGACCGATATAGTCCTTATAGATATGCTTGGTGTGCAGACACTTAGCAACAAGAGCACCGTAAGGCGCGAGCATATATCTGCCGAGCTCAGCAAAGATAGCTATATCATCCATACCCACGGGAGTCAATATCTCCTCATACTTTTGACGCACCAGCTCACCTATCTCCATGATATCGCTACTGGGTTCTTCGGGGCGGTAGTCTACGCCGATACCGCCGGAGAGGTTGATGAACGAGATATGCACGCCGCAGCGCTTGCTGAGTCGTACCGCGAGTTTGAACAGGATAGCGGCGAGCTCAGCGTAATAGTCGTTAGAAACGGTGTTGGAAGCTAAGAACGCGTGGATACCGAAGTGCTTGGCTCCGTCAGCCTTGAGCTGAGTGAACGCCTCTGCCATCTGCTCCTCGGTCATGCCGTATTTAGCCTCGCCGGGGTTATCCATGACCTGCACGCCGGTACGCGACGCGGCGAGTTCAAACACACCGCCGGGATTATAGCGGCAGCATACGGTCTCGGGTACGCCTGTGACGCGCTCGATGAACGGCACAAAGTTGACGTCATCCAGGTTTATGTACGCGCCCAGCTCATACGCCTTGCGCATATCCGCCTCGGGAGTTACATTGGACGAGAACATGATATCCGTGCCCTTGAAGCCGCACGCCTCGCTCATGACCAGCTCTGTGAGAGATGAGCAGTCTACGCCGCAGCCCTCTTCCTGCAGTATCTTAAGGATATAGGGATTAGGAGTAGCCTTGACGGCGAAATACTCCTTAAAGCCCTTGTTCCATGAGAACGCCTTATACAGACGGCGGCAGTTCTCGCGGATGCCTTTTTCGTCATACACATGGAACGGCGTGGGGATATCGCGGATGATATCCTCAGCCATCGCTTTGGTAAGGAACGGTGTCTTTTTCATATATACCTCCAAATAAGCGTTACATAAGACTATGTAAGATCGCTTCTTCTATATCAGCTGTCCCCTGTCCGTTCAATGCGGAAAAGGGAAACAGCCTAACGCCCTCGAACTCAGCCATTATACCGGTGAGCTGCTCGAGCTGCGCGCAGTATTCGCTCTTATTGAGCTTATCCGACTTGGTCATGACCACTATGAACGGGATGTCGCTGTCATACAAAAAGCGGATCATATCCATATCGTCAGATGAGGGCTTGTGGCGCATATCTATTATCTGTATCACCAGAGCTATGTCGCGCCCAGCGCCGAAGTAGCCTTCGACCAGCTCAGCCCAACGGAGCTTTTCGACCTTGCTGACCTTAGCGTAGCCGTAGCCGGGCAGGTCGACAAGATTGAATGTACCGCCGTCAAAGAAGTTGATAGTAGCTGTCTTGCCGGGCTTTGAGCTGACTCTGGCGAGCGACTTGCGGTTGCACAGGCGGTTTATCAGCGAGGACTTGCCCACATTGGATCGTCCGGAAAAGACTATGTCGGGTCTGCTGTCCTCACGCAGCTGCGACGACAGCCCTGCCGAATAGGTGAACTCTACGTTAAGCATAGCATGCTCCTTACTGCGCCACGTTCACGCGGCCGGCAACGGTCTTGTCGGGCTTCATGACGGCTCCGATGGACTTAGGCGACACCTTCTTGGGCGGCATGGCAGCGAGGGTTATCACCTCATCCACTATGGTCACGGGATAGAAAGTCAGACCGTCTCTTATCTCAGGATCCAGCTCTGTCAGATCGCGCTCATTATCCTTAGGTATGATGACGTTATGTATACCTGCCTTGTAGGCTGCCATGGTCTTTTCCTTAAGTCCGCCGATAGCGAGCACTCTGCCGCTGATGGATATCTCGCCGGTCATGGCGAAATCAGCGCGGATGGGGCTCATGGTCAGCGCAGAATATATAGCCGTAGCCATCGTGATGCCTGCAGAAGGGCCGTCCTTTGGTACTGCACCCTCCAGAGCGTGTATATGTATATCGTACTTCTTATAGAAATCAGAGTCTATACCGTATTGATCGACGCGAGTGCGGATAGCGGTGATGGCCGCCTTAGCGCTCTCCTGCATAACATCGCCCAGCGAGCCTGTCAGCTCGATCTTGCCGGTGCCGGGCATCACTACGCACTCTAGCGGAAGCAGTGTTCCGCCCACGGATGTCCACGCAAGACCGTTGACCGTACCGATGGTATTCTTCTTTACGCTGAGGTCGTCGAGATACTTCTTGACTCCGAGGAAGCTCTCGATGTTCTTGTCGTTCACCCGGACAACGGTATCGGGATCTTCGAGTATCCTGACAGCCGCTTTGCGCAGGATTGTGGCCAGCTCGCGCTCGAGGTTGCGGACGCCTGCCTCGCGTGTATAATAATCTATCACGGCGTAGATCGCCTTATCGGTGATGCGGAAGTTCTTGCGCTTAATGCCGCAGAGCTTCATCTGCTTAGGCAGCAGATGGAGCTTAGCTATATTGAACTTTTCAGCGCGTGTATATGAACTCAGCTCAATGACGTCCATCCTGTCTTTGAGAGGAGCGGGGATGGCGTCGGGGTCGTTAGCGGTCGTGATGAACATAACGTCGCTGAGGTCGAACGGCAGATCGATATAATGGTCGACAAATGTGCTGTTCTGCTCGCTGTCGAGGACTTCTAGCAGAGCAGATGTGGGATCGCCCTTATAGTCGGCAGAGAGTTTGTCCACCTCATCGAGGATCAGCAGAGGATTGCGCACACCGCACTGCTTGACGGCGGCGATTATGCGGCCGGGCATAGACGCGATATATGTACGGCGATGACCTCTTATCTCAGCCTCGTCACGGACACCGCCCAGAGCTATGCGGCGGCTCTTGCGGCCTATTGCGTCGGCTACGCTGACGGCAATAGAGGTCTTGCCCACTCCGGGAGGGCCGACAAGACAGATGATCTGTCCCTTAGCCTTATCGCTCAGGCAGCGGACTGCGAGCTGTTCTACTATGCGCTCCTTGACCTTAGTCAAACCGTAGTGATCGCGGTCGAGCTGAGCGCGAACGGCCTCGGTATCGATATTCTCCTGAGTCATCTCGTGCCATGGCAGCTCGAGCACTGTGTCGACATAAGTCTCGATGACAGCGGCTTCGTTGCTGCCGAACGGCAGACGCTCAAGGCGTGAGCATTCTTTAAGGAGCTGTTTTTCAGCCTCTTTGGGGAGCTTGGCGTCAGCAATACGCTTGCGCAGCTCGTCCACATCCGAGAACTCGCCGTCCTCGCCTAGCTCTTCACGGATGACGTTCATCTGCTCACGCAGATAATAGTCGCGCTGAGAGCGGTCGATGCGCTCCTTTGCCTTATCCATGATCTCACGCTCGGCTGAGAGGATGTATATCTCGTTTTGCAGAGCGTCTACCAGTATCTCCAGCCTGTCGGACACGTTTGTGGTCTCAAGCAAAATCTGCTTTATCTCAACGTCAAGCATGACGTTAGCGGCTACATAGTCCACAAGGTCGGATGGTTCGCTGGACATACCTATCTTGAACAGAACGTCTGTGGGGAGCTTTGGCACAAGTTCCATATACTTCTCAAAGGTAGCCTTTAGCGAACGCATGAGAGCCAGCTCACGGGTAGTGGTCACACGGGCGCGCTGACGCTCCTTGAGCGGGGTTACCGCAGCGTACAGGCAGCTGCCGTTATCCACAGAGCCTACTATGACGGCGCGGTACAAGCCCTCTACGATGACTCGTGTGGACTTGTCGCCCTCTTTGACTATCTGTGCTATCTTGCACACCACGCCTACCTTATAGACATCCTCGGCCGTAGGTTCGCTGATACTGGGATCCTGCTGAGCGGTCAAAAAGATCAGCTGATCGCTCTTCATGGCATAGTCCAGAGCCTTTTTGGAACGCTTGCGACTGACCTCAAAGTTGAGCATCATCTTAGGGAAGATGACTACCCCTCTGAGCGGCAGTATCGGAATGTTGAAAGTTTTATCTGTACTCATATCTATTATCTCTTATGAACGGTGTTTCTTACAAATCGAGGCTGTATGGCGCGCGACGCCTTCTTTGGCGTTCGCAGGCAGTCCATGCAGCCCGTTGGTCAGGACGCGGTATCCTGCTCCTCACCCACCTCAAGAGCCATGGGGAACGCGGATGTGTTCCTGATGACCTGGGGCTCGGCGTCGGCCTCAACCACGTCGCGTGTGATGATTATCTTTTCGATAGTATTATCGGACGGAGTCTCGAACATCAGATCAGTAAGCAGATCCTCGATGATGCCTCTCAGTCCGCGCGCGCCGGTCTTTTGCTCCTTAGCCTTGCGCGCTATGGCGTACAGCGCGTCTTTTTCAAACAGCAGTTCAACTCCGTCGAGCTTGAACAGGTGCTTATACTGTGAGATGACAGAGTTCTTAGGCTCGGTCAGTACACGCACCATATCCTCCTCGCTGAGATCGGACAGAGCGGTGATGACCGGCAGACGACCGATCAGCTCGGGGATTATGCCGAACTTGATAAGATCGTGACCTGTCACATACTTCATCCAGTCCTGATCCAGCATCTCTTTAGTCACGCTGACCTCGGCCTCAAAGCCCAGCACAGTGGAACCCATACGCTTTTTGATGACCTTATCCAGTCCGTCGAACGCTCCGGCACAGATGAAGAGGATGTTCTTGGTATCCACCTGCAGGAACTCCTGCTGCGGATGTTTGCGTCCTCCCTGCGGCGGTACGTTGGCTACGGTGCCTTCGACGATCTTCAGCAACGCCTGCTGAACGCCCTCACCGGATACATCACGGGTTATGGAGGGATTCTCGCTCTTACGGGCTATCTTGTCGATCTCGTCGATATAGATGATGCCCTGCTCGGCGCGCTTGATATCATAGTCGGCCGCCTGGATGAGCTTCAAGAGGATGTTCTCGACATCCTCGCCGACATATCCTGCCTCTGTGAGGGTCGTGGCGTCAGCTATCGCGAAGGGGACGTCCAGAGCCTTAGCCAAGGTCTGAGCCAACAGGGTCTTGCCCACGCCTGTGGGTCCCAGCATAAGCACGTTCGACTTGGCAAAGTCAACGCTGTCGTCCTTGTTATATACTCGCTTATAGTGGTTATACACCGCTACGGCAAGAGTTTTTTTAGCGCTGTCCTGACCTATGACATACTCGTCGAGCACCTTTTTTATCTCAATCGGCTTTAAGAGTCCCGAAGAGGGCTGAGCTATAGCAGGAGCGCTCTCGGATGAGTCATAGTCTCCATCCTCAAGGATGGAGAGGCACAGGTCGACGCACTGGTCGCATATATAGACTCCGTTGCCGGCAATTATCCTGCCGACCATCTCCTGCGGCTTTCCGCAGAAGGAACAATATACGGTATCCTCCGGTTTTTTTCCTGACATACCTATCTCCTAAAATGATAAACTTGTTTTATCTTTTCTCGATCACCTTATCGATCAGGCCGTATTCAAGAGCCTGCTGAGCGGTCATGAAGTTATCTCTCTCGGTATCGGCTTTGATGACGTCGAGGGGCTGACCGGTGTTGGCGGCGAGTATCTCGTTGAGCTTCTGCTTAGTGTGCAGGATATGCTTGGTGTGGATCTCGATATCGGTAGCCTGACCCTGAGCGCCGCCGGAGGGCTGATGGATCATGATATCTGCGTTGGGCAGAGCGTAGCGCTTGCCCTTTGTGCCTGCCGCGAGCAGGAACGCGCCCATCGAAGCCGCCATACCCATGCAGATGGTGGATACGTCGCACTTGATGTACTGCATAGTATCATAAATAGCCATACCGTCGGTCACAGAACCGCCGGGGCTGTTGATATACAGGCTGATATCCTTGTTGGGATCCTGTCCCTCGAGGTAAAGCAGCTGAGCTACCACCAGGCTGGCGGTAGTCGCGTTGACCTCCTCGTTGAGCATGATTATTCTGTCGTTGAGCAAACGCGAAAAGATATCATAAGATCTCTCGCCGCGGTTAGTCTGTTCCACTACATAAGGGACTAATGCCATATATAACGCTTCCTTTCAGCAATAGTATAGTATTATCGTTAGTATCGGTATTATTCGCTCCAGAAAAGCTGCGAAAACACTGATTATAAAAAAGGCTTACGGCGAGGTGCAAAAACACACCCCGCCAGATATAACGCCGGATTATTTAATGACTGCGGAGTCCTTGATGAGCTTCATCGCGAGCTCTACCTTAAGGTCCTCGGTGATGCTCTCTACAGGGATGATCTCCTTGACCTTATCGGCCTCCATGTTATACGCCTCGCCCATCTTCTTATACTCTGCATCGATCTCTTCCTCAGAGGGAGTGATCTCTTCGAGCTTGGCGATCTTCTCAAGAGCAAGACGCATCTTAACTCTGCGCTCGGCCTCGGGCTTATACATCTCGAGTACGGAGTCGGCGTTCATGCCGGTGTACTTGAGGTATGTATTCATATCCATGCCCTGAGAACGCAGGCGCATATCCATCTCGCGCATCATGTTCTGAGCTTCATTATCATACATCTGAGTGGGGATCTCACCCTCTACCTTATCGATAACGGCGTTGGTGAGCTTATCCTCGATATCATGCTCAGCCTCATGCTCCAGGCGGTGAGCTATCTGCTCCTTGAGCTCCTCGCGGTACTCGGCTACGGTATCCTTCTCGGAAACGTCCTTTACGAACTCGTCGTCTACCTCGGGAAGCTCCTTTACCTTGATCTCATGGAGCTTGATCTTGAACTGAGCGTCCTTGCCTGCGAGTTTCTCGGACTGGTACTCGTCGGGGAACTTAACGTCGATGGTGAACTCGTCGTCGGTCTTGTGGCCGATGATCTGATCCTCAAAGCCGGGGATGAAGTTGCCGGAGCCGAGCTCGAGGTTGTAGTTCTCAGCCTTGCCGCCGTCAAAAGCCTCGCCGTCGCAGAAGCCTTCAAAGTCGATAACAGCTGTGTCGCCCTTCTCAGCGGCGCGGTCGTCGACCGTTACCATACGGCTGTTGCGCTCGCGAACGTGCTCTATCTCGTGGTCGATCATCTCGTCGGTGACCTCTGTGGACATAGCCTCTACCTCGATGCCCTTATAGTCCTTGACGTCGATCTCAGGCTCGACGATAACGGTAGCCTTGAAGGTGAAGCCGTCCTTAGAGACCTCGGTAGCCTCAAGAGCGGTCACTGTGATGACCTTGAGGTCAGCCTCACGGGCAGCCTCGTCGAGAGCCTCGGGATAGCAGTCCTGCATAGCGTCGTCATAAAAGACCTCGGCGCCGTACATACGCTCGATGATAGCTCTGGGAGCCTTACCCTTGCGGAAGCCGGGTACGGTGATCTTCTTAGATTCTTTCTTATACACCTTATCGACAGCGGCACGGAAGGTCTCGCCGTCAACAGATACTTCTAACTCATAGGTGTTGGCCTCAGTCATGGCCGATGATTTTAAACTCATTTTAATTCCTCCTAAAACACTTTAGAAATTGACATTGTATAATATACCATAAATGGCTGAAAATTACTATGTTAAAAACGTAAAATTTTCGGGCTTTATCTCACTAAAACTGGCAAAAAGCGTGTATAATCGCACGAAATGAGGTGAAAGTCGATCCCCTGATACTCACCGACGGTCGCGCTGCGGTGGGTGCGCTCGCCGTGCAGGTGTCCGTAATAGCATTCGCTGATACCCAGCTCATGCAGAGCGGACATGATCTCTTCACACTCTACGCCGCCGTATACGGGCGGATAATGCAGGAACGCTACGATACGCTTGCCGAAAGCCTGAGCCGCCTGATAAGAGAGCTTCAGCCTGCCGACCTCACGGTTGATGACCTTAGCGTCATGCTCTCCGTCCTTGTCATAATACCATCCGCGCGTGCCGCAGACAGCGATATCTCCCACCTCAAATGCGTTGTTGAAAAGTATCTTGATGGTATCAAAGCCGTTGGCGGTGAGATACTCGTCGATCTTCTTCTTAGTCTGCCACCAATAGTCGTGGTTGCCCTTTAAGAGCAGCTTTGTGCCGGGCAGTGAGTTGATGAAGGCGAAGTCCTCACAGCACTCCTCGAGCTTCATCGCCCATGAGATGTCGCCGGCTATGATGACGGTGTCGTCGTCGGTAACCAGACGCTCCCAGTTATCCTTAAGGCGCGTCACATAGTCCGACCAGCCGCTGAACACATCCATCGGCTTATCTGTGCCGAGCGAAAGATGAAGATCGGCTATAGCGTATAGGCTCATCCCTCGATCCCCAGAGCGCGGAGCACCACGCCCTGCATACCTTCCTTATCGGTGACGTCGCCGAACCTGACCTTCATGCCGCGAAGTGAAGCCAGCGGCAGCGGAACCACAGCGCCGGTGATCTCGTGGAGCTGTTCCACCATATCGAACTCGCTCTCGGGCATCTGTGACCTGTCGAGCGCTTCGAGCACAGCGCGTGAGAACTTATACGGGCTGGCTGTGGATGCGATGACTACGGGTGTATCGTCGCCTGTCGCCTTTATATAAGCGTCGCATACAGCTACGGCCACAGCGGTATGGGTATCGCACAGATAACCCTGCTGATCGAACAGACCGCGGATAGTTGCCTTGGTGGTGTCTTCATCGGCAAAGCCGCCGTAGAACAGGCTCTTTATCTCAGCCTTGATCTTATCCGAGACCTCATACACACCCTTGGACTTGAGCGCGTCCATATAGCCCTTTGTCTCAATATCATTGCAGCCGGACATGGCATACAGCAGACGCTCGAGGTTGGATGACACCAGGATATCCATAGAGGGCGAGACCGTGGTATAGAACGAACGGTTCTTATCATACACACCGGTGTTGATAAAGTCGGTCAGCACGTTATTGGAGTTAGAAGCGCAGATGAAGCGCTTGACCGGCAGACCCATCTTATACGCGTAATATGCCGCGAGGATGTTGCCGAAGTTGCCTGTGGGCACGGTGATGTTTATCTTTTCGCCAAAGCTCACGCGACCCATGTTGACCATATCGCAGTAAGCGGAGATATAATAGACTATCTGAGGCAGCAGGCGTCCCCAGTTGATGGAGTTCGCCGAGCTGAACATCATACCGTTGCGGTCGAGGATCTCAGCGGTATCGGGATCGGTGAATATCTTCTTGACGGCTGTCTGAGCGTCATCGAAGTTGCCATTGATAGCGCATACATATACATTGTCGCCCTGCTGGGTGTTCATCTGATGCTTCTGCATAGCGGACACGCCGTTGACGGGATAGAATACTATCATCTTAGTGTGAGGAACATCTCTGAAGCCCTCCAGAGCCGCCTTGCCGGTATCGCCGGATGTAGCTACGAGGATGACGGCATCTTTACCGCCGCCGACCTTGACGAGCGACTTGGTGAGGAAATGCGGCAGTATCTGCAGAGCCATATCCTTGAAGGCGCAGGTGGGACCGTGCCAAAGCTCCATGAGCTGCAGCTCGGAATCATTATATTTTACCGTAGCGATAGGCGCAGGATCGGACGATCCGAACTTAGCTACGGTATACGCGTTATCCACACAGTCGGCTATCTCAGCCTCGTCAAAATCGGTCAGATACATACCGATGACCAGCTTTGCACGCTCCTGATACGACATCGTAAGCATAGAACGCAGGGTATCCTCGCCGAGCTGAGGGAAGCTCTCGGGAACGAACAGACCGCCGTCCTTGGAGATGCCCTGAGCGATCGCCTGAGCCGCCGAAACAGCCTTGCTTTTATCTTGAGTAGAGTTATATAACATCAATAGACCCTCCTAACCCATTTTATCCTGAGTATTATATCATATTTCATACGTTTTGACAATAGTTATTTGGCAACAGAATGCAGTATATCAGGCTGTTTTAAGCCAAATCGCAAATCAACAGAACTATCATAAAAAAGCAATTGGTTTTAAAAAAAGCTAAGACAAGGATAAATAAAAAGATAATGAAAAGAAAATGACAATGCCAACGTCAATGGCAATGAAAAAGCTCCCTCATCGGGGAGCTGTCAGAATCTTGCGTAATCCTCTGTCTGCGTAAACGCGGACTCGATATGGTTGACAGATATCAGCTGAGCTGTATCTCGGTCTATCTCCATCTCGATGATGTCGAACCGCGGCTGGAGCTTGCAGTCAGACTGCTCCATATACCATACAGCCGTCCTCATTATATGGAACTGCTTGCGGTTATCTACGTTATACATACCGCTGAGATACGGATCGGACGCGCGTGTCTTGACCTCTATGAACACTATCTCATCAGAGGCGCGAGCGATTATATCCACCTCGCCCAGCTTGCATTTATAATTCTTACATAGAATTTTATATCCGTGCTTCTTGAGATATTTAGCGGCGAGCTTTTCACCCAGATCGCCGAACTCTTTATTAGTCAGACTCTTCTTCATAGGCTCAAGAATGCTTCTCATATATCTTCTTCAAGAAGCTGAGGCGGTGTATCGGACTGGGGCCGTACTCGAGTATCTTCTCGATATGGAGTTTTGTGCCATAGCCCTTGTGCTTAGCGAACTCATACTCGGGGTACTTATCGGCATATTCCATCATCAGCCTGTCACGCGTGACCTTGGCGAGAATAGACGCGGCGGCTACCGACATCGACTTTGCGTCGCCCTTAACTATATACTCGCAAGGTATCTTGAGCGGCGGCAGTCGGTTGCCGTCGATCATAGCATAGTCAGCCGGAACAGCAAGGCCTTCAACCGCTCTGCGCATGGTGTTCATGGTGGTCGCTAGGATATTCTCCCTCTCGATCTCTTCGACCGTGCCGAATGCAACGGAACACGCTACGGCTGTCTCGATGATAACATCATACAGCTCTTCGCGCTTCTTTTCAGACAGCTTCTTTGAGTCGTTCACACCTTCGATGATACAGCCCTCGGGGAGGATAACCGCGGCGGCGCATACCGGACCTGCGAGCGGCCCTCTGCCGGCTTCATCTACGCCGCAGATATGCTTATAACCCTTATCGGCGGCTTCTTTTTCATACAATAACCAGTCCATAGTATCTCCTGTCATCACAACTCCGTTACGGCAGTTCAAGAGTTATCCTGCCGAGCTTAGCGGATCGGAACTCATCCAGTACAGTTGCGGCGGCGCGCTCAGTGTCGGGCTCTCCTCCGCTGATCAGCATGCCTCTGTGAGCCGCTATCACACTCAGCAGTTCGTATCCGGGCAGAGCGAGATCGTCGTCGCTCAGCTTGTATCGCTCGATGAACTGAGGCGTCTTAAGCTGCTGCAAAAGCTCCAGCAAACGTATCGCCAACAGCTCCGTATCCATGATATTATCCTTGATAGCGCCGGTGAAAGCCAGCCTCTCGCCCACGCTCTGATCGTCGAACTTGGGCCACAGCACGCCGGGGGTGTCCAGCATCTCAAAACCCTTGGACACGGTGAACCACTGGTTGCCGCGTGTGACACCCGGACGGTCAGCTGATACGGCCTTGTTGCGGCCGGATATACGGTTGATGAAGGTGGACTTGCCCACGTTGGGGATACCTACAATCATAACGCGCATGGTCGGATTGAGCATACCTTTAGCTTTGTATGCGGCTATGCGTTCGCTGAGCAGATCGGTCAGAGCCGGAACGAACTTATCCACTCCCCTGCCGCTCCTGCAATCCACCGGGATAGCTCTGGCGGTATCAGTCGACAGCGCTTCTGTCCACGCCTTAGTGGCTCCGGGATCGGCCATATCGCACTTGTTAAGCAGGATGACGCGAGGCTTACCGGAGGTGATTGAGGCTATATCCGGATTGCGCGATGATACGGGTATGCGAGCGTCGATTATCTCGGCTACAGCGTCCACGAGCTTAAGATCCTGTTCTATGCGGCGCCGGGTCTTCATCATATGACCGGGGAACCACTGAATAGTCTGGGTATGCGGACTGTTGCCTGAGGGCGCGGTAGAAATATTGCGCGGCTTTTTAACCTTATTCTTCGGTTTTATCTCAGCCTGAGGTCTGCGGCTCCTGTCGGCAGGGCGCTTCGGGCTCTTAGCCGAACCGGAACGCTTAGGCTTATTCTTCTTGTTATTAACACTGCTCATAGCTGTATTCGGGTATCATAGTGAGATATCCGACTCCTTTGATGTTTTAAGAAAGCCTGCTCCGACTGAAGCAGGCTGAAATCTTACTGATAAATATAGCGCATACGGCCCAGATCGAGCTTAGGTATGCCGTCGTCGCCGTAGCTGTGAGGGATCACGACGAACTGGGTCTTGCCGATAACGCAGTCAATGTCGATCAGATCGACGCTCCTGTATCGGCTGTCGAGCGATACTATACGGTTATCACCCATGACAAACAGCTTGCCCTCAGGGATGATTCCGTTGACGTCCTCGGCGGAACGGTCGCCCTGGATAGTAGTGCCCTGGATATAGGGCTCGTCGAGCTTTTTACCGTCTATGTACACATCTCCGGTGTTGAAATCTATCCTGAGATCCTGTCCGGGGACAGCGATAACACGCTTTACGAGAGGCTTGTCGTACTCTTCACCGTTGCTGATAACGATAACATCGCCGTTATGCGGCGTATAGAACAGGTCTGTGATGATGACCTTGTCGGTATCTATGAGGGTAGGCTCCATCGAAGTGCCGTCCACATATATGACCCTGAAAAAGAACGTCATGACCAACAGTACGCATACAAGCGCAGTGAACAAGCTGCCCAGCCAGTCAAAGACCGTAGAAGCGACTACGCTGTTATTCAATTCAATTGTGATCTTATCATCCTCTTTGACGTCGGACGAAGGAGCATCATCCGCAGATTTTGCGGACTTTTTCTTTTTACCGAATCGCTTCTTCTCGTCGTCTTCAGAGAAGATCTCGTCAAATTTCTTATCGTCTAACTTCACTGTATACAACTCCAAAATAAGCTGCGCAAATGATCCAGTATGAGGATATGCGCAGAGTAAAAAGAGGGCTCTATGGCCCTCTTTATCCCATTATCTGCGGATCTCTTCCTTGACCTTAGCCGCCTTACCGACTCTGTCACGAAGATAATACAGCTTGCTCCTGCGGACTCTGCCTCGACGAACGACCTTAACGTCAACTACGTTAGGGGAGTGCAGGGGGAATACACGCTCAACGCCTACGCCGTAAGAAAGACGGCGAACTGTGAAGGTCTCGGCTACGCCGGAACCGCGCTTAGCGATAACAGTACCCTCGAACATCTGAATTCTCTCACGCTCACCCTCGCGGATGTTAACGGAAACCTTTACGGTGTCACCGATGCGGAACTCAGGGGTAGTTTCTTTCACTGAACTCTCAGCGATCTTCTTTAATGCGTCCATAATTTCCTCCTCAATAATTTCAGACATTCATGCCTCGCGGGCAGAGGACTATCCGCTTCAAATTTGTACCGAAGCCGTATGAACAGCGGTTCCGGCCAGATTTGAACCCCATCAACTGATTGAAGGTATTCAAATGCCTAAATATGATATCATATCGCACTGATAAATGCAAGAGTTTTTTACAATTTTTTGTAATTTATTTCTCAGTGAGAATTATATATACCTGATGTCAGGATGATTTAGCTCTCAATTTATCAAGAAAGTCAGCGAAAACCTGTGGAACCTCGCTGCAAAACTCCAAATACTCGCCGCTGACAGGATGTATGAAGCCGAGCTTAGCCGCGTGCAGACACTGACCCTCAAGAGATGTTATCACCTTAGAGGGACCGTATACGTCGTCGCCGGCTATCGGATGGCCTATATGAGCCAGATGTACGCGTATCTGGTGAGTACGTCCGGTCTCAAGCACACATCGTATATATGTGAATCCCGGGTACCTCTCCAGCACATGGATATGGGTAACGGCCGGCTTTGAGTTGAGCAGAGTCACGCACATACGCTTGCGGTCGACCTTATGTCTGCCGATAGGAGCGTCGACGGTGCGCTCATCCTCTTTGATATTGCCGTAGCATACTGCCAGATACTCGCGAATGAAGCTGTGGTCGCGTATCTGAGAAGCGAGTCCATTATGAGCTATGTCCGACTTAGCGACCGCCAACAGACCGGAGGTGTTCTTGTCGATACGGTGAACTATGCCGGGCCTGAGCTCGCCGTTGATGCCTGAGAGCTGACCTGAGCAGTGGTACATCAGGGCGTTGACCAGTGTGCCGGAATAATTGCCGGGAGCCGGATGGACTACCATGCCTTTAGGCTTATTGACGACCAGAAGATGCTCATCCTCGTACACGATATCCAGAGGGATATCCTCGGGGGTGATATCGACCGGCTTAGGCTCATCGAGCTCTACCGTTATCACATCAGCGGCACAGGTCTTATAGCTCTTGGCGACGATCCTGTCCCCTACCCTGACTTTCTTATCCTCGATCAGCTTGGATACGGCGCTGCGGCTGAGGTCGTCAAGAGCCTCTGACAGAAACTTGTCTATGCGCTGACCGGATCCATCCTCGGCTACCGTGAGTTCAATCAGCCTCATCTTCAGCCGCCTTGCCAACAGGCTTGCGCTCGGCGTCCTTCTTGAAGAAATCCGAGAAGAATATCAGGTAAATGATCAGCATGACCGTGCCTGCCGTGATACAATAGTCGGCGAAGTTTCATACCGGCGGAAAGAACGACAGCTTAAGATAATCGAACACATAACCGTATACTATGCGTTCAAAGAGGTTGGCTATGCCTCCGCCGATGATCAGAACGCACGAGAATGAAAAGAGTTTGCTCTTCTTATAATTCCTAATAAGAAGTATAACGAACGCGATAATCATGATAGATGTGGTTATCGCGAAGAAAACCGTGCTGTTCTGGAACAGTCCGAACGCCACGCCGCGGTTCTCTGAGCGAGTCAGATCCAACACCCAAGGGATCAGCGTTACGCCGCCGCCCTGAGTCAGCGAGTGGACGATATATCTCAGCGCCTCCGCAAGCACCGGTATCAGCGCGATGAGCACGATATACAGTATCAGCATAGAATCACTCCTATCCTAATCTTAAAGCATTATGCGGTGTACCGATGATACACCGCATTTATTTATGGATATATAATTATTTACTGAGGATAGCGGCACAGCGCGCGCACAGAGTGGGATGCTCGGCGCACTCGCCTACGCTGGCAGAATATGACCAGCAGCGCTCGCACTTCTCGCCCTCAGCCTTAGCTATCTCTACGCTCAGCTCGCCTTCAGCGCGAACGAGCTTGACCTCGGATACGATGAACACAGTCTTGAGCTCGGGCAATACCTGCTCGATAAAGCTGTATTCCTCACCGTCCGCCTTGAGTGTGACCGAAGCCTCAAGAGAGGTCTTGATGATCTTCTCCTTGATGACGGGCTCGAGGGATTTTTTGACCGTATCACGCAGGATATGGATACGATCCCACATCTCGATAAAGCTGTCATCAGCGTCGAAGTCGATGCGTGACGGCATATCGTTGAACAGCACGCAGCCCTTGTCGTCAGCGGCTCTGTGCGGCATATACTGCCAGATCTCGTCGGATGTATAGGCGAGTATCGGAGCCAGCATACGGGTCAGAGCGTCAAGGATGAGATACATCGTGGTCTGAGCGGCTCTGCGCTCGACGGAATCCGCCTTCTCTGTATAGAGTCTGTCCTTGAGAACATCCAGATAGAAGTTGGACATATCCACTACACAGAAGTTGTGTACCGAATGGTATACCTGATGGAACTCAAAGCGCTCATACGCGCCTATCGCCTTATCTATCAACTCATTGAGCTTGACGACTGCCCATCTGTCGATGGGAGTCAGCTCGCTGAGCTCTACCATATCCTTCTCGGGATCGAAGTCAAAGAGATTGCCAAGGATATAGCGCGCGGTGTTGCGGATCTTACGGTACGCCTCGGACATCTGCTTGAGTATCTCGCGAGAGATGCTGATATCCGACTGGTAGTCAGACGAAGCTACCCACAGTCTGAGCACATCGGCTCCGTACTGCTGGATGACCTCCTGCGGACTGATGCCGTTGCCCAGCGACTTGGACATCTTGCGGCGTTCCATATCGAGGATCATGCCGTGGGTGAGCACAGTGCGATACGGCGCTGTGCCCTCTGTGGCTACAGCTGTCAGCAGCGAGCTTTGGAACCAGCCTCTGTACTGGTCGTTGCCCTCGAGATACAGGTCGGCAGGATAGCCCAGATAGTCGCGGTGCTTGCACACGGCGCGGTGGGACGATCCGCTGTCGAACCATACGTCCATGATATCTTTCTCTTTTTCAAAGCTCTTGCCGCCGCAGTGAGCGCACACAGCGCCATCGGGCATGATCTCTTTAGCTGTATGTGTCAGCCACGCGTTGGAGCCTTCCTTCTCGAACAGGTCGGCTACAGCCAGCATAGCGGCCTTGTCAACATACGGCTCGCCGCAGTCTTTGCAGTAGAATATCGGGATCGGCACGCCCCACTTGCGCTGGCGTGAGATACACCAGTCCTTACGGTCTCTGACCATGGATGTGATGCGATCCTTGCCCCATGCAGGGATCCACTCTACGGTATTGATAGCGTCGACAGCCTTGTCCTTGAAGTCGTCTACAGAGCAGAACCACTGATCGGTAGCGCGGAACAGGATAGGTGTCTTACATCTCCAGCAGTGAGGATACTGGTGAATGATCTTCTTGAGCGCGAAGAGTGCGCCGGTCTCTTCCAGATACATGGCGATCTTCTTATTAGCCTCGTCTGTGGTCAGTCCTGCGAACTGTCCTGCCTCTTCTGTGAGCACGCCGTCGGCGTTTACGGGGCAGACGGTGGGGATCTCGGGATAATTCTGGCATACGTTGAAGTCGTCTACGCCGTGACCGGGAGCTGTATGTACGCAGCCGGTACCGCTCTCGAGAGTTACGTGGTCGCCTACGATGAGCAGAGATTCACGGTCAAGAAACGGATGCTGAGTCTTCATATACTCGAGCTCTGCACCCTTGATGGTGCCTACCACCTCATAGTCGGTGATCTCAGCCTCAGCCATAGCGTTCTCATACAGATCGGTCGCCATTACATAGTATTCGTCGCCGCTTTTGACTACAGAATACTCGTATCCGGGGCCTACGCAGATAGCGAGGTTAGCCGGCAGGGTCCATGTGGTGGTCGTCCAGATAACGAAGCTGACCTTAGCAGGATCGATACCCATAGCGGCGAACTTGCCCAGATCGTCGGTGACTCTGAACTTGACATAGATAGAATGGCAGGGATCCTCGGCATACTCGACCTCGGCCTCGGCGAGAGCTGTCTTGCACTCGGGGCACCAGTATACGGGCTTGAGTCCCTTATAGATATAGCCCTTGTCCGCCATCTCGGCAAATACTCTGATCTGCTCGGCCTCAAACTCATGATCGAGGGTGATATACGGATGATCCCACTCGCCTATGATACCCAGGCGCTTGAACTGGCCGCGCTGATCGTCGATATAGCCCTTGACGAACTTTTCGCACAGCTTGCGCAGCTCCAGTACCGAGATATCGGCGGAAGAGCCTATGCCGGCCTCAGCGCGAGCCTTGAGCTCAGTGGGCAGACCGTGGGTATCCCAGCCGGGAACATACGGCGACTGGAAGCCTGACATATTCTTATATCTTACGATGATATCCTTGAGTATCTTGTTGAGCGCGTGGCCCAGATGGATGTCGCCGTTAGCGTAAGGAGGGCCGTCGTGGAGGACGTAACGAGGCTTGTCCGCGTTCTTCTCCATCAGCTTCTCATACATCTTCTCTTCGTTCCAGCGTTCGAGGGTCTTAGGCTCCGACTGAGGCAGACCTGCGCGCATAGGAAAGTCGGTCTTAGGCAGGTTCAAAGTAGAATTATAATCCTGAGACATCATATACACTCCAAATCAATAAAATAAATATACACAATAACAGAACTATTCCGTCAGCCCGTTACGGACTGACGGTCAGTTGAAGTTATAAGCGTTATAACGCGGCTGATAACCGTATCACTCTACGTCGTAGTTATCGCCGAACTGAAGTTCCTCAAATCTCTCGGCCGCAGCGTGCTTCTGAGCAGGCTTGACCTCTGTGCGGATGGTGACGTCCTCTTCCACTACAGGCTGAGCCTTAGGCTCAACGGTCTTGACCATCTCTTCCTCTACGTCAACATCTTCGACAACGATGTCTTCGATGGGCTCAAAGGGATACTTCTCATCCAGCTCCTGACGCTTGTTCTTGACATCCTCCTCTGTGGGCAACTCCTCAACGAGAGCGAGGTGCTTCTTATACAGAGCGATGATATCCTTGCGGAGCTTAGCGGTCTCGGAATGCAGAGCCTCAAACTTATCCTTCTCACGCTCGGTAGCCATCTCAGCCTCAGTGAGGATGGAGCGGCTCTTCTTCTCAGCGGACTTGATAATATAGCTCGCCTTGTTCTGAGCTTCCTTCAGGGTGCTGTCGGACAGCTTCTGAGAGGTGATCAGCGCGTTGCGGACAGTCTCCTCATCCTGACGATACTGCTCGACCTTCTTAGCCAGTATATCCAGCTTGCGGAGCAGCTCTGCCTTCTCGGCGTTCTGCTGCTCAACGGTAGCGATAACGTCGTTGATGAACTCGTCTACATCTGCCGCATTGTAGCCGTTCTTGCCGGCTCTGTGGAAGGTTATCTCCCTGATTTCATCAATAGTTAAAGTCATAGGTTTACACTCCTTAACAAAAATACTTATCTAAATAATCTTACGATGATCCGCAGCCTGCCCTTTCGGGTGGGTCCGAGTATCTCGGACAATACGAACTTGCCGTATCTGCGGACGGTCACAGCACAGCCTTCGGTCAACACAGAGGATACGCTGTTATTTATAACATGGTCTACCGTGACCATATCAGCCTTGATCAATTGGGCGGCCTTATCGCGCGAGAGGTGACAAACCGCCGCCACAAACGCGTCGAGCCTGAGGGAGCTCAGCGATATCGCCTGTTCTTCACCGATATCGGCTTTTGGCAGATCGTCGGGATCGGCATACGATACCCTGACGCCCACGCTGCCGATACGGTCAACGTTAGACATCACAAAGTCCGTGATGTCATCGCTGAGGAATACCACAGCTCTGCCGCTGTCGGTGAGGATATCTCCGACGGTGTCGCGGCGAAGGCCCAGCGCCATCAGAGCGCCCAGGATATCTCTGTGCCTGAGCGAATACTCATCGCGCCAGCTGAACTCGACCGCGGTGATCGGAAAGTCCTCAACAGCCGCTCCGGCGCCCAGCATGAGCCGTACGGCATCCGGATAGCCGCCATAGTATATTATATCCCGTTTAGGCGAGATATTAGCCCTGAGGTATGCGCTCTCATGCTCATTGAGGAAGCCCACGAACCGCGCCATACCGCGCCGCTCGCTGAGCTCTATCGCGTCATACGCGCGCGAGAGCAGGAGCTTATCCTCATCGGTGGCGTTCATAGCTTATCAGAAATAAACGCCGCTGTGCTCGAGCTCGTCGAGCAGATCGTCGCCGGTGAGGTCGACGTTGTTGGGTATGATGATGAAGGTGGATGTAGCTACCTTCTTGATCTTTCCGCGGTTGGCATATGCTACGCCGGACAAAAAGTCGATGATGCGGCGAGCCATATCCTTGTTGGTGTTCTCGAGGTTGAGAACTACGGTGTGGGTCTTGATCAGCTCATCGGCGATGTTGCGCGTCTCTTCGCCAAAGCGTTCAGGCTTGAAGAGAGCTACAGACAGCTTGGCTGTAGCGCTGATGTTGACTACTTTATTGCGGCGAGACGACTCACGAACCGGAGCGATATCGTCAAAGTCGTCATAGCGTGTAGTCGATGAACGTCTGGGTGTCTCCTCCTGAACGTCGGCATCGTCGCCGTAACCGTACTCGTTGTACTCGTACTCGTCGTCGGGAGCATCCCACATACGCTTGAACTTATCAACAAATCCTGCCATTTAAGTTTCCTCCGTTTATATCTGATAGTTACGGGCGCCGAACAGGGCTGAGCCTACTCTTATCATCGTGGCGCCGCTCTTAATCGCTTCTGAATAATCATCGGACATACCCATCGATAGTATATCCATAGATATATTATCTATATTTTTGCTCTTAATGTCAAGAAAGATATTACGCATATTATCGAAAAATTTACAATTTTCTTGTGCATTTTCACAAATCGGGGGTATCGTCATCAGTCCGCGCACCTTAACAGCGTCTATCAGGCGTATCTCATCGAGCAATTCGTGCAGAGTCTCGGGCATAACGCCGGACTTGTTTGCCTCGCGGCCGATATTGACTTCGACAAGGATATCACTGACGATACCGCGAGCCTGTGAGCATCGCGAGATCTCTTTAGTGAGCTTGACCGAATCCACCGACTGGATGAGGTCCACCTTGCCGACTATCTGGCGCACCTTGTTGGACTGCAGATGACCGATGAACTGCAAAGAAGCGTGATCGAGGTCATAGTCGTCGTACTTTGAAAGCAGCTCCTGCACTCTGTTCTCACCGATATATCTGAGTCCCAGTGATATCGCGTGGTTGATGGTGGGCGCGTCGACGGTCTTGGTGGCGGCGAGGAAGGTGATGTCCTCTGCCCTTTTGCCCACCGACTCTGCCGCCGCGGCGATGTTCTCACATATCCTGTGATAGTTATATTCTACGTCAGTGAATGAGCTTGCCATCGTACAGGTCATCTCCTTCTATTACAATCTTATCATACAAGGTGATCGTGTCGCCGTTGAACAGCAGCTTATCGTCAGGATCCTCGGCGCAGATGACATAATCGTCGCCGGAGTACAGGATGACGACCTGTCTGAACCTGAGCTCGTTGCCGTACTCGACATACACGCCCTGCACCTTATTGGTCTCGGTCTTTTTCTTTCCGTCCTCGCCTGTCACGGTGCGCTTGACGGTATCGTCATGCAGAGCGCTCTTGCTGACCTTCAGTCCAACATAGCTGTTTACCACTATCTCTACGGACTCTTTGCGGATCTTCGACAAGGTCTCGTTCATGTAGTTGCACTGCAGCACTACTATCGCCTTATCCTGATCCGAGAGGTTGTTCACATACAGCACCTTGGCAGGGATCTCGCCGGCCACAGCATACGGTATCCTGACCGATACGTTAGCGCTGTTGTGGCTGATATTAACCGACTCGTCAGAGGATACGGGACACACCAGATACCAGTTTACGCCCTTGATGATCTTGCCGGTATAGTCGTCCGCTTTGACCTTTTCGGGCTTGACGTTCTTAAAATCAGAGTAATAGAAAGTATCCAGAGCGTTTACATCCACGCTGTTCTCATAGCCGTCGACCTGAGATACAAAGTATCCAGAAGCGGTGGTGGTAACCGTGCCTGCAGGGGATCCTGTAGTGGACTTGAGCTGTTCGAGCTCGGTCTTGAGCTGAGAGATCTTATCGTCGAGCTTGCCCTGCTTTCCGGTGATTATCTGCTGACGCAGTACGGAAGAGAGCAGATCATCTTCGACATCTTCGATATATTCAAATGTGCGAGAATTGATCAGCCCCAGGAAGTTCACTACCTTATCGTTGAGCTGGCTCTTGACGGTGTCCAGACCGATATTGACCGAACGAGCAACGGTGTTTACAGACTCCAGATAGGTTATCTTTTCTTCCAGTTCAGAGATACGGTTCATCGCCGCGACATCGCTCTCGTTGTGATACACTGTAGCTATCGTGCCGTTGGCCTGCACCTTTGCGCCGTCGGAAGCTTCGTATACCACAATGCCGTCGTGTGACGCCTTTATGTACTCTTCATCGCGCACTATCATAGCATTGGTCTTGACAACGTCATAGGCGGTAGTCTGGTACGCGGTCTCGGTGACTATCATGCTGCTGCCCAGAAAGTTTGTCGTGATGAACAGGAATACGATGAAAAGGAACACGAGCGCTATCACTACACCGATGACGATGCGCTTGGTCAAGTTCTTTCTTTTGCTGTCAGTCTTACTCATATAAACAGTCCTTAGTTTATCCGGAGCTTATATCTGTCAGAACAGCCTCTGTCGGACTAAGCTCTCAGCTTCGTTAGCTATATCGTCAAAGCTCATAGTATCTATACTGAACCACACCGTATCGGGATCGCGCCTGAACCATGTCAGCTGGCGCTTGGCATATCTGCGTGTGGAACGCTTGAGCTTATCTACACATTCATCCAGACTCATATCGCCCATGAGATACGGCAGCAGCTCCTTATAGCCTATAGCGGCCGCGGCTGTGTCGCCGAACTCGCCGTCATAAAAGGCGCGAGCCTCATCGACAAGTCCCATGTCGAGCATCATATCCACCCTGCGGTCGATACGATCATAGAGATACGCTCTGTCCTCGGCGGTCAGCCCTATCTTCAGCGGATCATACGGCGAAGGAGTATCGGTCTGCAGAGCGTTGAGATGAGTCATAGTCATACCGGTAGTGCGGTAGATCTCGATAGCTCTGAGCACGCGCTTAGGGTTGCGGCCTTCAGCCAGACGCTCTGCCGAATCGGGATCGAACGACCTCAGGATATCCAGCATATGGTCGAGGCCCTCGGCTTCAAGCTCCGCCTGCAGCTGAGCGCGCAGATCATCGGAGGTCTCCGCTTCAAAAAAATTCATGTTGCCCAGCAGCGAGTCGATATACAGCCCGGTGCCGCCTGCTATGATCGGCAGCTTGCCTCTGCTGTGTATATCTTCTATCAGCGGACGAGCGAGCTCGCAATATCGCGCGACCGAGAACCTTTCGCCCGGGTCTAGGAAGTCGAGCATATGATGCGTGACTCCTCGCATCTCATCGGCAGTGGGCTTCGCGGTAGCTATATCCATGCCGCGGTATATCTGCATCGAGTCGGCGGATATCACCTCGCCGTCGAGTCTTAACGCGAGTTCCACAGCGAGAGCTGTCTTGCCGGAAGCGGTCGGCCCTACGACCGCCGGTACGGGTATCTTATCCATGATCATACCCTGCCGAACCAGCGCTCGATCTCGCGCTTTTTGACCACCACGCACACGGGACGTCCGTGCGGACAGTGGCGGATATCCTCATCCTCTACCTGTCGCGCCAGAGCGATGAGCTCCTGCGGAGTGCTGGTGTTGCCGCCCTTTATTGCCGCGCGGCAAGCTACGTTGTGGTATATCCACTCCATCTTTTCGGAGATTATCTCTTTTTTATTCTCGCTGAGGTATCCTGCCATCTCGATGACCGACGGCACGATATCCTCCGCGCCGAGGTACTGCGGCGCGCTGCGCACGATGACAGTACCGTCGCCGAAGTCGTTTATATCAAAACCTGCCTCTCTGAATATCTCTGGCTGAGATATCACCGCGCTGTAGTCGAGCTTGTTGAGTGTAACGGTGATGGGCTCTAGCAGGAGCTGAGCATATCCGCTGCCCTTCTCATTCTTCAGGCGCTCGTAAATGATCCTCTCGTGAGCCGCGTGCTTGTCGATAAGCAGGAGCTCTCGAGGATTCTTCTCGATGATAACATAAGTCTTGAACGCTTCGCCGATATAGCGATAGCTGTTATCGTCGGTCTCGATGAGCGGCTGAAGCTCCGCCTCTTGAATGTTATCAGGTGATACAGGCTCTTTATTTTCTAAATTAGAATTATCTTTTAATTCTTCTATAGAATTATCTGCGATTTTATTTTCATTTGTAGAATTATTCTTTGATGCGTTATTTTCTTTGTCGGAATTATAATTCTCCTCTTCCCTCTTGCTCTCGATGAATCTGCGATAGTTCTCGACAACAGGTATCGAAGAATCGGCCACCTTGACCTCACGCGCTATCGGACGGTCAGATTCATCAGACTTAGGCTGAGAGTCCAGCATCATGATGAGTTCCTCGGAACGCTTGCGTTCGGGAGAAATCACGGGTTTTTTTATGGCTGGAGCAGTCGGCTGGGGCTTATCATCGCGCTCGCGGAAAACTTTAGAAGCCAGTTCAAAGGGATTCACCCTGACCTGCGGCTTTGAGCTGAGCGACGCCTCTATGCGCTCGACTGAACCCATCAGAGCTGATTTGACCGCATGATAAACGGCGTCGAACACCGGTCTCTCATTGACGAAGCGGACCTCCAGCTTAGTCGGATGGACGTTGACGTCAACAGCATTGAACGACATCTCGATGTTGATGACGCATGACGGAAACTTGCCGACCATCACAGAACCCTTGCACGCCTCGCTGATGGCCGCCATAGCGGTCTTGCAGATGACAAAACGGTTATTGATGAAGAAGTTCTGCATATTGCGGTTGGGACGGGCGTTCTCGGGGCGGCTGAGATAACCGCTGACACGGATACCGCCGAGAGTATAGTCAACGGGTATCAGAGCGTTGGCAAATTCTCTGCCGTAGACAGCATAGATAGCCGACAGCAGTTTACCGTCGCCGGATGTGCGCAGAACAGTCTTTTGATCCTTGATGTATGTAATCGCTATCTCGGGGTGAGAGAGCGCGATCTTGTCGATGACGTTTGATACGGCGTTGCCCTCAGCCATATCGGTCTTGAGGAACTTCATACGTGCAGGGACGTTATAGAACAGGTCGCGTATCACAAAGGTAGCGCCGTCGGGACATCCTGCATCGGTGAAAGATATCTCTTCGCCTCCTTCGATGAGATAGCGGCTGCCGACCTCTTCTTCCCTTGCCTTAGTGAGCAGTTCCAGATGAGATACGGAGGATACCGAGGCTAGAGCCTCACCGCGGAAGCCAAGGGTAGCGATAGCCTCAAGATCATCCTCGCTGCTCACCTTAGAGGTGGCGTGGCGGATGAACGCCGGACGGATATCGTCCTTGAGGACGCCGCTGCCGTTATCGGTAACGCGCATGAAGGTCACTCCGCCGTTCTTTATCTCTACGGTCACGGCGGTGGCTCCGGCGTCGATAGAGTTCTCCACCAGCTCCTTTATGACGGAGGAAGGGCGCTCGACTACCTCGCCGGCAGCTATCAGCTCGGCGACGTGCTTATCGAGTATATTTATCTTACCCATTTAGATTCCTCCTTCAAGTTTTTGAGCTGTCAGTCTATCATTCCCTTGAGCTCATACAGTATGTTCATCGCTTCGATCGGCGTAAGTGTGTTTATATCTACAGCGCGGAGCTTTTGCTCCATCATGCCGGTGGACGACGGCATCAGCGTGAGCTGAGCTGGCTCGTCGAGCTCTGATGATGATGAAGTTCTCTTCTCAGGTGCGCTCTCATTGAGCTCGCGCAGGATATCCTTGGCGCGCTCGATGATGCTGTCGGGCAGTCCGGCGAGCTTAGCCACCTCTACGCCGTAGCTCTCGTCAGCTCCTCCCGGCACTATGCGCCTGAGGAAGGTGATATCATCGCCGCGCTTTTTGACGGCTATGTTATAGTTCTTGACTCCGTCGAGGAGATCCTCCATGACGGTCAGCTCGTGATAGTGGGTCGCGAACAGCGCCCTTGCGCCGAGCTTCTTTTTATCCGCTACATACTCCAGCACAGCGCGCGCTATGCTCATGCCGTCAAAGGTGGAAGTGCCTCTGCCTATCTCGTCGAGTATCAGCAGACTGTGGGATGTGGCCGAACGCACGATGTTGGCGACCTCGTTCATCTCCACCATAAAGGTCGACTGACCCGAGGCGAGATCGTCCGAGGCCCCTACTCTGGTATAGATCGCGTCGACCAGACCTATCTGCGCGAAGCTCGCCGGGACAAATCCGCCCATCTGAGCCATCAGCACTATCAGAGCCACCTGACGCATATATGTAGACTTGCCGGCCATGTTGGGACCGGTGATGATAGCGATACGGTTCTCGTAGCCGTCGAGCATGACGTCGTTAGGCACGAACAGCGAGTCGCTGAGCAGAGCCTCAACTACCGGATGGCGGCTGTCCTTGAGGCGTATCACGGTATCCTGAGTAATCTCCGGACGGGTATATCGGTTGTCAGACGCGACCGTCGCCAGAGATACCAGAACATCCAGCACTGCGATCGCCTTGGCTGTGCGCTCGATACGGTCGAGGTTAAGCGCGACATTCTCACGCACATCGTTGAACAACTCATACTCGATAGCCACCGAACGATCCTTGGCGCCCAGTATTCGGCTCTCGAGCTCTTTAAGCTCCGGGGTGATATATCGCTCGCAGTTAGCGAGAGTCTGCTTGCGTATATAAGTCTCGGGCACCATATTCTTATACGAATTAGTGACCTCGATATAATAGCCGAAAACACGGTTATAGCCGACCCTGAGCTTAGGAATGCCGGTCAGCTCCTTCTGCTCGGCTTCAATACGCGCAAGCAGTCCCGTGGAGTCGTTCATATCTCGCTTTATCTCATCCAGCGGCTGAGAGTAGCCCTCACGGATGAGTCCGCCCTCGCGCACCGAGAACGGCGGATCTTCGACTATAGCGGAGTCGATTAGCTCTCGCATATCCTCCAGCGGATCTATATCGTTATACAGCTTCTTCAACAGCTTTGAGCTGCATGTAGACAGCCTAAGCTTTAGCTGAGGCAGGTTGGTGACAGCCTGACAGAGGGATCGCAGCTCGCGCGCGTTAGCTGAACCGTAAACGATCTTTGTCATCAGGCGTTCGATATCGAATATGCCTGTCAGCTCGGCGCTGAGCTCGAGCCTGCCTACGGTATCGTTCACCAGCTCTTCTACGGCGTTCTGGCGCTTGAGTATCTCGGCTATGTTCATCAGCGGATGCTCTACCCAGAACTTCATCAGGCGCTTTCCCATAGCTGTACGCGTCTTGTCCAGCACCCACAAGAGAGAATGCTTCTTCTCCTTAGCTATCATGGTGCGTGTGAGCTCAAGGTTGCGGCGTGTGTTATGGTCGAGTTTCATATACTGATCTTTGTGATACAGCTCGATGGTATCTATGCGCTCCAATCCCGTCTTTTGAGTACGGCGCAGATACTGTATCAACACGCCCAGCGAGATGATCACCTCGGACATATCCGCTACAGCGCTGACGTTCTCAGGGCTGAACTGCTCGGATACTATGGACGAGCACTGGATGCTGCCGCACTGCTCATCATCAGGTGAGCTGACCGCCGCAGTGAGCTTGTCCTTGATATAGGCGTTGAGTTGTTTATTCTTACTCAATGAGCCGGAAAGCAATATCTCCTTAGGCAGATACGCGCTGAACTGATCTTTTAATTCGGTATAAGAATTATCACTTTTGAACTGAGATACGAATAGCTGTCCTGTGGAAATATCGCAGAAAGCGACTCCGACATGGGTCTTATCCGCATAAGCTGAGCAAATATAGTTGTTCTCGCTCTCGTCAAGCATAGAACTCTCCATGACGGTTCCGGGCGTGATGACGCGGATGATGTCGCGCTTAACAAGGCCCTTTGCCTTAGCAGGATCCTCGGTCTGTTCGCAGATAGCTACCTTGTAGCCCTTTTGCACCAGACGGGCGATGTAGCTCTCGGCTGAGTGGAACGGTACGCCGCACATGGGAGCGCGCTCCTCCTGACCGCAGTCGCGGCCGGTGAGGGTCAACTCCAGCTCCTTTGAGGCGAGCTTTGCGTCGTCGTAGAACATCTCGTAGAAGTCTCCGAGGCGGAAGAACAACACGCTGTCTTTATTCTGTTCTTTTATCTGAAAATACTGTTTCATCATCGGAGACAACTCCGCCATGTCCTCACTCCCTTGCTGTGATGATAGATGATAGATGATAGATGATTGATGATTGATGATTGATGATTGATGATTGATGATTGATGATGGATGATAGTATTGTTCGAGCGAAGCGATTAACCTGAATACTTACTTCTTACCTATTCACTATCACCTATTACCTAATCAGTGGCATCCTCCGCAGGTGGAGCAGTCGTGTGTGCAATCCTCGTGATAGTCGGTTGTGTCGGGATCGTCGCCGTCGGCCGACTGGGTGATGATAGCGACCACTCTCTGCAGAACGTGATCGAAATCCTGCTTAGCGTTGTTGTAGGCTGTCATCTGAGGATTCTGCATGATCTGAGCGTATACCGAACGCATCTCGTCGTTGAGTACGCGCAGGGTCTCTTCGTTGCGGTCGGACTTGCATGCCTCGTTGTTGATAGCCATGCGCTTGAGGTTGAACTCGCCGATAAGGTTCTGCAGGGTCTCGTCGTTATCAGCCGCTGTCTTTGCGGTGTGAAGAGCCTTGTAGCTCTCTTCTGCCTGGATCGCGTGACCCATCTCTCTTGCCATCTTGATGATATCTGCCATTATGATTACCTTCCTTTATTTAGTCATTATTTTCACAGGATACAAGCTCTCCGTCGAGTATCCAGTTGCGTGCTTTTGTTATGCGTATATCGCGGAAGCTGCCGATAAGGCTCATATCGCCGTCAAACTCGACGATGATGTTGCCGCTTGTCCTGCCGCTGAGGCGACCGGGATGCTTAGAGGGTTCTTCCACCAGCACTCTCTCGACGGCGCCGATCATCGAGGCACACCGGGCGGCCGCTATCTCCTCCTGAACATCCAGCAGTTCTTTGAACCATCTGCCCTTCTCTTTATCAGACACGGGGTCGTCCATCTCCGCTGCCGGAGTGCCCTTGCGCGGTGAATAGATAAAGGTGAACAGCGACGTGAACCCGACCTCACGTATCAGCGATAAAGTCTGCTGAAAGTCCTCGTATGTCTCACCGGGAAAGCCGACGATAACATCGGATGTCAGGGATACGTTCGGTATGCGCTGTTTAGCGTATCTTACGATATCCAGATACTTCTCTCGGGTATAGCGGCGGTTCATCGCCTTGAGCACTCTGTCGGAGCCTGATTGGAACGGCAGGTGCAGGTGCAGACTGATATGCTCGCTGTCAGCTATGGTATCTATCAGCTCGTGGGTGCAGTCCTTAGGATGAGATGTCATGAACCTCAGCCAATAGTCGCCGGGGATCTTGTCTATCTCGCCTATCAGCTCCGCGAAAGTAGGACGAGGGTCGAGACCCTTGCCGTACGAGTTGACGTTCTGTCCCAGCAGGGTGATATCCTTATACCCGGCCTCTATCATCTCACGCGCTTCGGCTATGACTATCTGCGGATCACGGCTGCGTTCACGGCCGCGGACATACGGGACTATGCAGTAGGTGCAGAAGTTATCGCAGCCGTACATGATCGGCAGCCAGCCCTTGAACGCTCCGTCGCGCAGCGTGGGGATGCCCTCGTGGACCTCGTTATCGTCGTTATCGCGTACGAACACCCTGCTGCCGTCCACCAGACACTTGTAGAGCAGCTGAGGGAACTCGTGCAGACAGTGGGTGCCGAACACCAGCCCAACGAACGGGAAGCTATCGCGTATGCGCTTTGAGATATGCTCCTGCTCCATCATACAGCCGCACAGAGCTATCAGTACCGATGGATGCCTGCGCTTGAGGTTTTTCAGCGCGCCGACGTTGCCGAACACTCTGTCCTCGGCGTGTTCGCGCACGGCGCAGGTGTTGAAAAGTATGAAGTCGGCGTCATCGGGCGTATCGGTGAAGGAATATCCCGCCATAGCCAGCATACCCTTGATGCGTTCACTGTCGGCGACATTCTGCTGACATCCGTAGGTGCGGATATACGCCAGCGGTACCTCACCGCGCTTGCGGATAGTCATCAGCTCCGCGATGAGCTGTGTATATTCTTTTTGTACGCTGTTCATCGCGGTGTTCAAGCTCAAGACATATTCCTCCATAGTAGATTCGATTATCCATTGAATTATAACACAATATATGAGGTATTTCAATATCTTTTACGCAAAATATTGCGGTTATATCAGCGTGCATCATGCCGAAACCTGCCATAAAACGGCATAGTCAGTATGACAGCACTCCGCCGTAGGTCGGCACCGAGCCTACTATCACCGTCTGAGCTATCTCATAGTCGCTTGTAACGGTTATCTCGTCATATATGCGGAAAGGCCCGTACACCACTATCGATATCTTTATATTCATCGAGATATGATGCAGGGTCTGATTGACACCGGCAGAGTCAAAGGAGCTTTTGAAACGGCATTCTACGCTCTGGGTACTCTCGATAGGCAGGTTGATCTGCGGACCTGCCGCAGATAGGAACGCTATCCCGGAGAAGCTCCCCAGAGGGATACCTATCCCCTGCCTCCTGAGCGCGTCATCCACATAGCTCTGCGACAACTGCGCAATATCCGCTTTGACCGAATTTATGTATGACGGATCGGTGGTGACGGCGGTCACGGTACCCTCTGAATCGCACTTGATACCAGAGAGCTTATCGCCTATTCCGGAGTGCTCCGCAAGATAATCTGCAACTGCTCTGTTGACCTCCATCTGAGCGCACGCGGCAGCCTTAACCCGGATCACATCGGTGAGCTGTATCTTGATAGCCAGTTCAAAGTAACCCAATAGTATCACGGTTAGTATGAGTATAAAAGCCGTAATCCTCCTGATCCTGCGGCGCAGCGGCCCGGGTCGCCTTTTGCACAGCATAACAACACCCCTGTGTATCATATGCTCCGCTCAGGCGTTCGGTCAAAAGAAAACGGAGCGACATACATCGCTCCGCAAAGTTTAATTATACTGATCTCAGCTCATCAGGTCCTCGTCGGCGTGATCGTCGTGATCACAGCCGCAGTCGCAGCCCCAGTCCTCATCCATGAGGTCTGAGAAGTCGAACTCCAGAGGCTCGCCGCAGTTGGGGCAAACGATCTCGCCCTCAAGCAAGACGTCCTCATCAACTGTGATCTCTTCGCCGCACTTGCCGCAGGTGACCTCGTAGTATACGTCGTCGTCATCACAGCAGCAGTCGTCGTCACAGTAGTCGTCGCACTCGCCGTAGAAGCACTCTTCGAGCTCGGAGAGATCTTCATCGATCTCGTCGACCTGGTTGCAAACATCGTCAACGATGTCTTCCATATCGGTAACATCATAAGCCATATCCTCGAGCAGGTCGATGATGGCGTTGATGACCTTTACCTCATCCTTGTCGCCGTCGAGCTTAAGACCCTCGGCCAGTCCGCGGATATAAGCGATTCTCTCAGTAAGATTCATATTATTCTCCTTATGACCAATGTTATGACCTATTATGCTCTGCCCAGATACTCGCCTGTACGTGTATCGATCTGGATCATCTCGCCCTCTTCGATAAAGAGCGGTACCTTGATCTCAGCGCCGGTCTCGAGGGTAGCGGGCTTGGTCGCGTTGGTAGCGGTGTTGCCTGCAAATCCGGGATCGGTCTGGGTGATCTGGAGCTCAACAAAGTTGGGAGGCTCTACGCCGAATACGTTACCCTTATAGGACAGGACCTTACATACCATGTTCTCCTTAACGAACTTGAAGTTGTCGCCGAGGATAGACTTGTTGATCGGGATCTGCTCCCATGTCTCGGTATCCATAAAGTAATACAGGTCGCCGTCAGAATAGCTGTACTCCATATCCTTTCTGTCAATGAAAGCGGTGGGGTACTTATCGTTGGGGTTGAAAGTCTTTTCAACAACGGAACCGGTGATGACGTTCCTGATCTTAGTTCTTACGAAAGCAGCGCCTTTACCGGGCTTAACGTGCTGGAACTCGATGATGGATACAACCTGTCCGTCCATCTCAAAAGTTACGCCGTTTCTGAAATCGCCAGCAGAAATCATATACATTTCCTCCTAATGTGTTTAGTCCTAAAAGCTAAGTCTTACGAAAATGCACAGACTAAGCATTTTAATACAAATATTATACAGTCTTATGCTTGAAAAATCAAGTATTATCAAAGAATTATTAAATCTTTCGGCAAATCGGCGAGGCTGTAGCTGTCCTGTCCGCTGACCACATACATATCCTCGATACGCACGCCGAACTCGCCGGGCAGATATATGCCTGGCTCATCGGTTATCACCATACCGTCCTGCAGAACGGTAGTATCGGTCTTATAAACTCTGGGATCCTCGTGTATCTCCAGACCTACTCCGTGACCGGTAGAATGACCGAATCGCTCGCCGTAGCCGTGAGCCTCGATATACTCGCGCGCCGCGATATCCACATCGGCGGTGGTGTTGCCTGCAACTATCTTCTCAGCCGCCAGCATATGCGCTCTGTAGACTATATCATAGACCTCGCGCATACGGTCGGTAGCGTGACCTACGGCGTATGTGCGGGTCATATCGCTGTGGTAGCCGTCATACACCGCGCCGATATCAAAGGTGAAGAAGTCGCCGTCACACAGGATATTGTCGCCGGGTACTCCGTGAGGCAGCGAGGTGTTCGCGCCGCACACGGTTATCAGCTCAAAGGCTATCCTCTCGCCGCCGTAGACATGGATGAGATGCTCGAGCTGTACAGACATCTCGCGCTCGCTCACTCCGGGGCGCACATCGTTGAGCAGTTCGGTAAGAGCGCGTTCCGTGATGCGCTGAGCCTTGGTGATAAGCTCGATCTCGCGCGGAGTCTTGATGAGGCGTATCCCACGGATCTTTTCAGAGAGTCCGGCTTCGGTGAGCAGCTCCGCGTTGAGCTTCTCGTTGAGCGTCTTAAGTCTCGCGACGGTCACGTGCTCATCCTCGATCATCAGGTGTTTAATATTCTTATGTAGAATTATATCGTTGACGGTATCAAAGAACTTGCTGAACTGTACAACGGTGACATCGGGCGACGCCTTCTTATGCGCCGCTTCGATATATCTGAAGTCGCACAGCAAGAACGCCTCGTCTTTAGTGACCAGCACAGCGCCGTCGGTATAATCGAACAGCGAGAAGTATCTCGCGTTTATCTCGGATGTTATCAGCGCGGCTGTTGCGCTGTCGGGCAGATAGTCCTGCAATTTTCGGATAGAGTTCATGTGTATCACCTTTAAAGTAAAAAAACGGACAGCCTAACTGTCCGTTTCTTCATAGATTATCTGTACTTACGCTTGCGAGCAGCCTCGGACTTCTTCTTGCGCTTTACAGAAGGCTTCTCGTAAGCCTCTCTCTTACGAACCTCAGCGATGACGCCGGCGCGAGCGCACTGCTTCTTGAAGCGGCGAAGAGCGCTCTCTAAGGATTCGTTTTCCTTGAGTCTTACTTCTGACATGTATTTCCCTCCCATCCGCCAAAAGGCAGGGGTTATTCGCATAATGCAACACCGATTATACCGTAATGTGTTGAAAGTGTCAAGTAGATACGAGCATTTTGTAGAAAATTGCTAACTTTAGCGGCTAAAATTCTACATATAGCGATATCCGTCATCCTTCAACAGCCCTCCCCTTTCGGCTTTGGATCGGGGTCATCAGGGCTTTACGACGATATTTACCAGTCGTCCGCGGATGTATATCTCCTTGACGATATTCATACCATCGACTGCCGCGGCTACCTTGAGATCGGACTTAGCCATATTCAGAACGTCGTCCTGCTCGGCGTCGGCGGCTATGTTCAGCTTAGCCTTGATCTTGCCGTTCACCTGAACTACTATCTCGATGGTCTCGTCGACGCACTTAGCCTCGTCATACTCCGGCCAACTCGCCTCGGCGATTATTCCGTCGCCCAGCTCGCACGCCTCCCAGACCTCTTCGGTTACATGAGGAGCAAAGGGATTGAGCAGTATCGAGAACACAGCGAGCTCCTTCTTAGTCACCTTGCCGGAGGCATAGATGCTGTTGATCAGCGACATCAGCGCGGCGATAGCGGTATTGAACTTGATGTTCTCTATATCTGAACCGACCTTCTTGATGGTCTTGTGGAATTCTTTTTCCATCTCGGGTCTGATGAAGCTCTCTCCGGTCATCATCTCCTGCATATTCCAGAAGCGCTCGATGAACTTGCGGCATCCGCGAACCGAGCTGGTGCTCCAGGGAGCCGCCTTCTCAAAGTCGCCGATGAACATCTCATACAGACGCAGGGTATCAGCGCCGTACTCGTTGACTATATCGTCGGGATTGACTACGTTGCCTCTGGACTTGGACATTTTTTCACCGTTTGCGCCGAGGATCATGCCGTGGGATGTTCGCTTGGCGTAAGGCTCCTTGGTGGGGACTACGCCGATATCATACAGGAACTTGTGCCAAAAGCGGCTATACAGCAGGTGCAGTGTGGTATGCTCCATACCGCCGTTGTACCAGTCTACACAGTGCCAGTAGTCCAGAGCTTCTTTAGACGCGATAGCGTCGTTGTTGTGCGGATCCATATAGCGCAGATAGTACCACGAAGAACCAGCCCACTGGGGCATGGTATCGGTCTCGCGGTATGCCTTGCCGCCGCAGCAGGGACAGGTGGTCTCTACCCACTCGGTCATATTCGCCAGCGGCGACTCACCGGTATCTGTTGGCTCATAGCTCTCTACCATCGGGAGCTTCAGCGGCAGCTCAGACTCGGGCAGCGGAACATAACCGCACTTGTCGCAGTGGACGATCGGGATAGGCTCGCCCCAGTAACGCTGACGGGAGAATACCCAGTCACGCAGCTTGAAATTGACCTTCTTATGTCCTATGCCCTTTTCGGTAAGATAGTCGATGATCTTCACCTTAGCTTCATCTACCGACAGACCGTCGAGTATGCCGGAGTTGACCATGATACCGGTAGCGCAGTCGGTGAAAGCCTCTTTCTCAACATCTCCGCCCTTGACGACCTCGATGATAGGCAGGTCGAACTTCTTGGCGAACTCCCAGTCGCGGGTATCGTGAGCAGGTACAGCCATGATAGCGCCGGTACCGTAGGAGATCAGTACATAGTCGGATATGAATATCGGGATCTCGCGACCAGTCAGAGGGTTGATCGCGGTGACACCCTCGAGGCGCACGCCGGTCTTGTCCTTGTTCATCTCGGTGCGCTCAAAATCGCTCTTCTTGGCAGAAACGCTCTGATACTCGCGCACGGCTTCGATATTAGTCAGCTTATCAGCCCACTTCTCGATATAAGGATGCTCGGGCGACACTACCATATAGGTCGCGCCGTACAGAGTATCGGGACGGGTGGTATACACAACGAGTTTATCGCCGGCGGTGGTGTCGAACTCCACCTCTGCGCCGTAGGAGCGCCCGATCCAGTTCTTCTGCTGGAGCTTGACGCGCTCGGGATAATCTACCAGATCGAGATCGTCTATCAGGCGGTCGGCATACTCGGTGATCTTGAGCATCCACTGGCTCTTGACCCTATGCACGACCTCGCTGCCGCAGCGCTCGCACACGCCGTTGACTACCTCTTCGTTAGCCAGCACGCACTTGCACGAGGTGCACCAGTTGACGGACATCTCCTTCTTATATGCCAGATCATGCTTGAACAGCTGCAAAAAGATCCATTGCGTCCACTTGTAATAGTCGGGATCGGTGGTGTTGATCTCTCTGCTCCAGTCAAAGGAAATGCCCAGAGACTGTATCTGCTTTTTGAATCGTTCAACGTTGTTCTTAGTCACTATCTCGGGGTGGATATGGTTCTTGATAGCGAAGTTCTCGGTAGGCAGACCGAAGGCGTCCCATCCGATAGGATACAGCACGTTATATCCCTGCAGCCTGCGCTTACGTGATACTGTGTCCAGCGCTGTATACGGACGCGGATGTCCTACATGGAGTCCCTGTCCGGACGGATAAGGGAACTCGATGAGAGCAAAGAACTTCTCTTTATCAGGGTTCGTCTCGGCGTGGAACACGCCCTTATCCTCCCAGATCTTTTGCCATTTAGGCTCTACTGCCTTGTGATTGTATTTCATATAAATCCCTCCGGTGGGTAGTTTTTGCAATAGATCAGTCAGTGAGGATATCCGAGATATCCACATCCTCGCCGTCCTCCCACAGACGGTCGAGATCATAGTACTGGCGGCTCTCCTCAGAGAACACATGGACTATCACATCGATATAATCGAGCAGGATCCATGTATCCGAGCGGTGTCCCTCGATATGGCTGACCGATATGCCCTGTTGATCCATCTCGTACTCGACATAGTCGGCGAGCGACTTGACATGGGTAGATGAGTTACCGGTCGCGATGACCATATAATCGGCGAGTATAGAGATATCGCCTATCTTGATGACCTTAACGTCCAGACCCTTACGAGAGTCCAGTATCTTTGCTATCGCTTTAGCTTCCTGTAATGAATCCATATTTACCTCTTTATGATGATTGATGATAGATGATTGATGATTGATGATAGATGATAGATGATTGATGATAGATGATAGATGATAGATGATCGGTGGATCTGCTATTTACTGAGCAGGATCTCGTTATACGCGGCCAGGGCGTCGGGGCTGATCATATCACCTCTGCCGGCGAGTCTTGACAGAGTAAACTTGATGCCGTAGAGCATTCCGTCCTCGATAGACTGCTCCGCATAGCGGCGTATCACATCGATATCTGGATAGTCGCGCTCCGCCGAGGTGAAGTCGGCGAGGAAAACGATCTTCTCGAGCAGCGACATACCGGCTCTGGCGGTGGTATGATACCGGATGGCGTTGAATATATCCTCATCATCTATGCCGATAACATCGCGCACATAGCACGCGCCTGATATCGCGTGCCACAGCTTAGGCGATCTGCGCTCAAGCTCGGTGAGAATTATACCACCCTTTTCGATGAATTTCAACTGTATTTCGCCCTCAGTCTCCTTAGTGACATCATGCAGAAGTCCGGCGATCCGTGCCTTTTCGACGTCGGAGCCGTACTTTTTCGCATAACGCACAGCCTCATCGGCGACATTCAGCGAATGTTCGCGGCGGCGCTCAGATAGAGGATCCAGCTCGCGGATATACATATTGACGTCCATATTGTCCACCTGCCACAGTATGATTTATTTTACAAGCTTGATCTTGGGTTCCTTTTTATTTTTGCGATACAGCACGAACTTGGAACCTATCACCTGTACCACATCCGCGCCGAGTTCTTCGGCGATGGTATCGGCGGCCTCGCGTGATGTGTACTCACACGCCTCCAGCACCTTGCCCTTGATCAGCTCGCGAGCGGTGATAGCCTCGTCGGCGGTCTTGAAGAGCTGCTGTGAAAAGCCTCCCTTGCCCACCATGATGACTGTGTCTATGGAGTTTGCCATAGCGCGCAGCTGGGCGCGCTGTTTACTTGTTAGCATTACAGTTCCTCCCTGCGTTCTTTCAGCTCTTCTGCGAGCTTTCTCAGGGCCTGTCCCCTGTGGCTGATACTGTCCTTTTCTTCATCACTAAGCGTCGCGATGCTCCGTGAGCCGACCAAGAAGATCGGATCGTAGCCGAATCCTCCGTCGCCCGACGGCTCAAAGGCTATCCTGCCGTAGCAGTTGCCCTCGACCCTGATGATATCGGACGAGCTGAGTATACAGCACACCGAGCAGGTGAAGTGAGCGCCGCGCTTATCCTCGGGAACGCCGCTGAGTTCATCCAGCAGCATTTGATTCTTCACGGTATAGGGCGAGTCGTGACCGCCATAGCGAGCCGAATATATCCCCGGCCTGCCGTCGAGAGCGTCTACGCACAATCCCGAGTCATCGGCAACCACCGGCAGTCCGCACTTATCATAAGCGGCCTTGGCCTTGATATAAGCGTTCTCCATAAAGGTCGCGCCGTTCTCTTCCACATCGCCGAGGTCGATACCCTTATCGGCGGCTGTCACCGCTTTGATACCCAGCGGAGTCAGGATACGCTGTATCTCGGCGAGCTTCTTGCGGTTATTTGTAGCTATTACAAACTCTTTCATAGTTATATGATCGAACATTCCTCTTCTTTAGTGAACAGAGCACGTGAGAACTCCAGCGGATCGAATGGCTGCAAGTCGTCGACCTGTTCGCCGACTCCGATGAACTTGACGGATATTCCCAAGCTGTCTTTGACAGCCAGGACCACTCCGCCCTTAGCGGTGCCGTCGAGCTTAGTCAGCACTATGCCGCTGATTCCGGTAGCCTTAGCGAACTCTGACGCCTGATTGACGGCGTTCTGACCTGTGGTAGCGTCAAGCACCAGCAAAAACTCCTTATCCGCGTCCGGCAGTTCACGGTCGATCACTCGGCGGATCTTAGCCAGCTCATCCATCAGGTTCTTCTTATTATGCAGGCGGCCGGCGGTATCGCAGATGATGATATCGCTGCCCTTTGCCTTAGCTGACGAAATAGCGTCATACACCACGGCGGCAGGATCGCTGCCCTCGCCCTGAGCCACAATGTCAGCTCCGCTGCGCTCAGCCCATATCTTGAGCTGATCTATGGCGGCAGCGCGGAAGGTATCCGCCGCGGCAAGAGTGACCTTCTTGCCCTGCTTTACATAATAGCTGGCTATCTTACCTATCGAAGTGGTCTTGCCCACTCCGTTGACGCCTATCACAAGGATGATAGAGGGCTTGGTGTTGAGTACCATCTCGTTGTCGCCGGTGAGCATCTCGGCTGAGAGCTGAGCTATCTCGTCCATGATCAGCGAGGGATCGGTGATACCCTTCTGCTTTACTCTGTCGCGCAGCTCGTCGCATATCTTGGTGGCTGTAGCAACGCCTACGTCGCCCATCACGAGCAGTTCCTCGAGCTCTTCGAACAGCTCTTCGTCGATCTTAGTGAACGACTTGAGCATCGAGTCGATAGATCCTACGATACTGTCGCGAGTCTTTTTCAAACCTTCTTTTAACTTACTGAAAAATCCCATATTATCACCATTTCGGAAATGATTATTATTTGATACCCAGCTTTGTGGCTACCTCAGAGGCTCTGAGCTCAAGCAGCTTGGAAATACCCTCGTCCTGCATGGTAACGCCGTACAGAACATCGGCCTCTTCCATAGTGCCGCGGCGGTGAGTGATGAGGATGAACTGAGTGTCGGCGGTGAGGTTACGCAGATAGGTCGCGAATCGGTCGACATTGACCTCGTCCAAAGCCGCCTCGATCTCGTCCATGACGCAGAACGGAGCAGGTCTGACCTTCATGATAGCGAAGTACAGCGCGATAGCGACAAGAGCCTTTTCGCCGCCCGACAGAGCCTCCAGATGCACTACTATCTTGCCCGGAGGATGTACGATTATATCTATGCCTGATGTGAGGATGTTCTCGGGATCGGAGAGCTCCAGGCGAGCTTCTCCGCCGCCGAACAGCTCCTTGAAGGTCAAAGTGAAGTTCTTATTGATCTCGGCGAAGGAGTCGACGAACACCTCTTTCATCTGCTTTGTCAGTCCGGTGATAAGGTTCTCGATCTCTTTCTTTGACTTCTCTACATCGTCGACCTGAGCCTTCATAAAGTCGTATCGCTCGGATACCTCTTTATACTCTTCGATAGCCGCTACGTTGACCGTGCCGAGAGCCTTGATCTTTGACTTGAGTGACGCGAGTCTTGAGCGAGCCTCGGTGAGGTTCTCGATATCTATCGCCTGGTCCTCAGCCTCGCGGCGTGTAAGCTCATACTCCTCCCAGAGCTTAGCGATGATATCGTCGAACTGCTTTTGCAGGTTATCCTTCTTGACCTCGAGTCGTGAGAGTTCGTTAGAGGCGAGCTCTCTCTCGGAGCTCTTGTCGCGCTCGAGCTGTCTTAACTCTGCCGAACGCTTCTCGAGCTCTGTGCGCTCGTTGTTGAGGTTGACGATACTGTCGTTAGCCGCCTTGACCTGTTCGCTCAGGACTGCTATAGCATCGTTGAGTTGGTTGATTGATTTTTCTATATCAGAATTATTTTCTTCTATACTCTGCTTCTCACGCATGAGTTCTTCGATACGCGCGCGCTGGTCGCTGCCGGTGGTACGGGCTGTCACGATCTCCGCTCGCAGGGTATCTATATCCTTCTCACAGCTCAGGATATCCAGCCTGAGCTCCTGCAGACGATCGGCGAACTCTTCGCGCCGCTGAGCCATCTCGTCGCGTGTACCGGTGATGGACTTGATCTTGAGCTCGGTGTCTTCGATCTCGGCATTGAAGCGTACCAGATCCTTTTGCGCCAGTTCGCGAGCCGCCTTGTTCTCGCTGATCTTCAGTGAAGAAGCGTTCAGCTCCGTCTCGATATCGTCGAGGTCGCGGCTGACGGTCGCAAGCTCATTTATACAGGCGTTGAACTCAGCCTTGAGGCGCACAACCTCCTGCTGAGCGTTAGAAAGATCCGCGCGCGCTCCGAGCAGCTCAGCCTCGCATGAAGAATACTGACTAACGGCGTTCTTATAGCTATCCTCGGCAGTCTTAGCCTTTATACTGAGCGATTCCGCCTCTTTGCGAAGCTTGTCTATCTCTGTCTCTCGCGAGAGCAGGCCGGAGTTCTTAGCTCTGGAGCCGCCGGTGAATGAACCGCCGGCATTGATGACCTGACCGTCCAGAGTCACCACCATGAAGCGATAACCGTATTTTTTAGCGATAGTTGAAGCCGCCGACAGATCCTCTGCTATGACGATACGTCCCAGCAGGTTCTGCATTATAGCCTCGTACTTTTTATCGGTCGTGCACAACTCTGAGGCTATGCCTATATATCCGTAGCAGTCGTCGAGACCCTTCTCGTCGAGCGTACGAGCCTTTATCGTTGATACCGGCAGGAAGGTCGCGCGGCCTGCGTCTAGCTTCTTGAGCAATTCTATGGCGCGCTTTGCGTCGGCGTCGGTGTTGACGACGATATGCTGCATCTTAGCGCCCAGAGCTACTTCCATAGCGATATTATACTTTGAAGGTACTTTGATGAGCGTGGTAACGGGGCCGCAAATACCGCCGATAGAGCCCCTCTTGGCCTCTTTCATGACCACCTTGATGGAGTTATAGAAGCCCTCGTAGTTAGCCGACAGATCGGCGAGCAGCTTAGCGCGGCGCGCCTTTTCTTCAGCATCCAGTCTAAGGTTATCGGCGGCGGTCTTGAGCTCGTCGCGCTTCTTGACGCGTGAAGCCATCTTCATCTCCAGACCGGCGATGGCGTTGGATACCGACGAGACCTGAGCCTCGGCCTTATTAAGCTGAGCCTCGTAGTCATCCCTGATAGCCAGCAGGTCGTCGCGCTGAGCGGTCTTAGCCGCTCGGTTCTCATTGAGTACGCCGTTGCGTGCTGTGAGCTCCTCGATAGCAGACGCGCTGGTTATATCGGTTACGCGCACATCAGCGAGCCTCTGTGACAGCGAAGCTATCATAGCTGAGAGCTTCTGCAGCTCGTCGTTGCTGCGCGAAGCGTCGTTGTTTACATGATTCAGATCGTCGGATACGGCGTTATACTCTCCCCGGCGCTGCTCTATGCGCTCCTGTATCTCGGCGATACGACGCTCTTTATCCTCTACTATGCCCTTGATATCCTCGGTAGAGCTCTCTGCCTTTTCGATCTCCGAGAGGATACGGGCTATATTATCCTTGTTATGCAGTATATTGTTCTCAGCTACGGAGATATCCGATCTGCGCTGAGCGATCTCAGCCTCGCGAGCAGAAGCATTGTTGCGCTCTTCTTCAATGCGAGATGCTATGGAACCGTTCTTTAAATATATCTCTTCGGTCTCTGCTGCGATGGACTCGATGCTCTCCTCCGCCTCGTCATACTGTGTACGTGCTATGGCGATCTTGTCCTCGTGATCGCGCAGTACCGCCGAGGACTTGTTGAGCGTATCTACCCACAAAGCGATCTCAAGACCGCGCTTCTCTCCCGAATATTCGAGGAACTTGCCGGCCTTCTCTGACTGGACGCGCAGGGGCTCTATGCGATCCTCCAGCTCGGTGACGATGTCACGAAGTCTGAGAAGATTCTCTTCGGTATGAACCAGCTTGCGCTCTGCCTCAGTCTTGCGGTAGCGATATCTGGAAATACCTGCCGCCTCTTCAAAGATCTCGCGTCTGTCCTCGCTCTTGGAGGCGACTATCGAATCTATCTTGCCCTGACCGATCATAGAGTATCCGTCACGGCCCAGACCTGTATCCATGAACAGCTCGTGGATATCCTTGAGTCTTACGGCGGCCTTGTTGATGAGATACTCGCTCTCGCCGGAACGATAATAACGGCGTGTGACCGCTACCTCGTCGCCGCCGTAGGGCAGCTTGCGGTCGGAGTTATCGATGGTGAGGGTGACCTCGGCATAGCCCTGGCGCTTGCGCTTATCGGTGCCGTTGAATACAACGTCCTCCATCTTGGAACAGCGCAGAGCCTTGGCGCTCTGTTCGCCAAGCACCCATCGGATTGCGTCGCTGATGTTCGACTTGCCGCTGCCGTTGGGACCTACTACCGATGTGATACCGGTATCAAAGGTCAATTTAGTTTTATCGGGAAAGGTCTTGAATCCCTGTAATTCAAGCGATTTTAAGAGCATATCTGACTCCTTGTGCGGAGCGTTCGCCCCACGGTTATACTAAAAACATCAACCTGTCAGTTGACTTTGATTTCAAGATCACTGAGGCTGTCGTCCTCGTGGACGGTGACCTCATATCCGAGCTTATGCAGAGCGATAAGGTTCGACCTGCGGTTGCCGGTGAGCTTTGAACGGCTCTTTGGCGATACCGTCAGAGTGACCGCTCCGGATTCAATACCGCTGAGCATAGACATAGCCTTATCCAGCATTATCCTGCTCTCGCACAGCTCTCTGAACGACGGATGGAACGGGCCCGAGAGCATATTAGCCTCAAGCTCAGGCGTGGTGTGCAGTCCTGTGCGGATCACACGTATACCGTTCTCAGCAAACATAGTTAACAGCTCGGCGCACAGCTCGACCGCGCTGTCGAGCGACTGAGGCGTATACAAGCCGGCTGAATACAGCTCACCTAAGCGAGTGCCGCGCATGACGATGGTAGGATATATGCGAACGGTATCGGGCGACAGACGTACGAACTCGCGTGCGGTGTACCTATCCAGCTCGTCACAGCTGCGATACAGCCCGGTCATCATCTGCAGACCCAGTTCAAAGCCGTATTCCTTTATCAAATGTGAGGCGGCGCGAACATCATCGGATGTGTGTCCCCTGTCGTTGGCGAGAAGCACATCATCGCTCATGCTCTGAGCGCCCAGCTCGATTGATGTGACATGATATGAATGTAGGATATCCAGCACTTCTCTGTCGATAGCGTCGGGTCTGGTGGATACGCGTATCCCCTTGAACCGATCGATATAAGGCGATGTCGCCTCAAGCAGCGACAGCATATATCCTCGCTCGACAGCAGTGAAGCTGCCGCCGAAAAATGCTATCTCCGCGTTATATGTATTTTCTTTTAAAGAATCAACAGCAGTCTCGATCGCGACTATAACGTCGTCAGCAGTAGGCTGACGGAGCTTGCCGGTGATACTGCGCTGATCGCAGAATGAGCACTGATGCGGACATCCGTTGAACGGGATGAATATAGCTATGTTCGAATGTTTAATATCCCATCAGCTCCAGTGCTTCGCGAGCCGCCTGCTGCTCGGCTTCTTTCTTTGAGCGTCCGCCGCCGCGTCCGATCACGTTGGAGTTGAGGCATACCTCAACCTTGAAGTGCTTGTTGTGATCTGGTCCGGAGGAGCCCACCAGGCGGTATTCGAGCCTCTCGCCCGGATTCTTCTGGATGATCTCCTGCAGAGAGGTCTTGTAGTCCTTGAAAGAATTGTTCTTATGATTATCTATCTCGGGGATGACGAAGCGCAGGATATGCTTGCGCGCAGGCTCCATGCCTCCGTCCAGATATATCGCCGCGATGAGCGCCTCAAATGCGTCTGATACGATCGACGGGCGCTTAGCGCCGCCGTTGCGGCGTTCGCCGTTGGAGAGTCTGAGATACGAGCCCAGCTCGATGGTGTTGGCGAAGTCGAACAAGCTCTTTTCACACACCAGCGAGGCTCTTAGCTTTGTCAACTCGCCCTCGGGCAGATCGGGACAATGCTTATATATATAGTCCGAAACGACTATCGACAGCACCGCGTCGCCCAGAAACTCCAGACGCTCGTTGTACTTCATATTCTTGTGCTGTTCATGGGCGTATGACGAGTGAGTCAGCGCCTCGGTGAGCAGAGAGGGATCGCTGAAAGTATAGCCGATAGCGGCCTGAAGATCTTTCATCATGCTTCCTCGCTCTCGTCGTCAGTCAGCTGAGCCAACGACTCTGTTATCGAAGAGATAACGTTGTTGGCCACATAATCCTTTGTCACGCGGATAGCGTTCTTGATGGTGTATGCGTTAGCGGAACCGTGGGCCTTGAACACCGGCTTTGCGCAGCCCAGTACCGGAGCTCCGCCGATCTCGTTATAGTCCATGCTCTTCTTGAGCTCCTTGAGCTCTTTCATCACGATAGCCGCGGCGAGCTTGGTCTTGAGATTTTTGGTGAACACGCCTTTGATCCTCTTCATGACCGCGATAGCGGCGCCCTCGTAGGTCTTGAGGATCATGTTGCCGGTAAAGCCGTCGCACACCACTACGTCGCAGCCCTCCATGGGGATATCTCGTCCCTCTACGTTCCCGACGAAGTTGATGGGAGTATTCTTGAGCAGCTTATATGTATCCTGTCTGAGGGCGTCGCCCTTATGCTCTTCAGTGCCGACGTTAGCCAGTCCGACTCTGGGAGAATCAAAGCCCATGACCTTGTTCATATAGATAGAACCCATCAGCGCGAACTGCTGCATAGCCTTGGGGCGCAGGTCGGTGTTTACGCCGCTGTCGAGCAGCATAAAGTAGCCGCTCAGGTTAGGCATGACAGGAGCGAACGCTACGCGCTGGATGCCCTTGATGCGCTTGACTATGAACATAGCTCCGGCGCCGAGAGCGCCTGAGTTGCCGGCGGATACAAAGGCGTCGCCTTCGCCGTCTTTGAGCAGTCTGAAACCTACTGCCATAGAAGTATTCGCCTTTTCCTTAGAGCGGATAGCGGATGGCTGATCATCGTTGGTGAACACATCTGGAGCGTGTACCACGGTGATACCGTCCATGCTGATATTGTTATCCGCGGCAGTCTTGCGGATGATATCCTCATCGCCTGTCAGGATAATATCTACTCCGTACTCCTTATGAGCGTCAGCAGCGCCCTGAATAGGCGCCAGAGGGGCATTATCTCCGCCGAATGCGTCAACAATAATCTTCATAATGATCATCCTTCCTTATCTATCTGCTAAATACTGTTCTCAATGATAAATGTTTTAAGAGCCTCGAGTGATCGCTGAGCGTAAGCCTCGCCTCGCGCCGCTTTGTCGCGCGGACGGTCGGCAAGCTCGGGCATTATGCCGAAGTTCGCGCCCATAGGCTGAAAGTCCTCTACATAAGGATCGCTGATATATCGCGCCATAGCGCCCATCATAGTGATCCCGGGGAGCGTGACGGTCGGCTGACCGTTCATGAGCCGCGAGGCGTTTATGCCGCATAACAGCCCTGAGGACGCGCTCTCCATATATCCTTCTACACCGGTGATCTGACCGGCGAAGAATAGATTCTTATTTTCTTTTACAGAATAATCCGAGCATAGTATCCTAGGTGAATCAATAAAGGTGTTGCGGTGCATCACGCCGTATCTGTGGAACTGAGCGTCATGCAGAGCAGGTATCATGGAGAACACCCTCTTCTGCTCGCCGAACTTCAAATTGGTCTGAAAGCCAACCAGATTGTACATGGTGGCCTCTCGATTCTCTTTGCGCAGCTGCAGCACCGCCCACGGACGGTGCCCCGTGCGAGGATCACGCAGTCCGACAGGCTTCATCGGGCCGAATCGGATAGTATCCTCGCCGCGCTGAGCCATCACCTCTATGGGCATACAGCCCTCGTATACCTTGGGATTCATCACATCGAAGTCATGCACCGGTGCGCGTTCGGCAGTCACCAGAGCCTGATAAAAAGCCTCGTACTCATCCTTATTCATTGGACAGTTGAGATAATCGTCGCCGGATCCCTTGCCGTATCTGGACTCAAAGAACGCGTGCTCCATATCTATACTGTCGGCCGCTACGATAGGCGCGGCGGCATCATAGAACCTCAGGCTGTCGCCGAAACGATCTGTTATAGCTCCGGCCAGCCCGTCATGGGTCAGTGGGCCTGTGGCTATGATGGTTATCCCGTCGTCGGGGATAGCGGTTATCTCTTCATGTATTATCTCGATCAGCGGATGAGCAGTTATCTCATCGGTCACCATCCGCGAGAACTTGTCCCTGTCTACGGCCAGCGCGCCGCCTGCAGGCACCGCGCACATATCGGCGCAGCGCAGCAGCAGAGAACCCAGCTCGCGCATCTCCTGCTTCAACAGACCTGCGGCGGAGCTGACTCGGTTGGCCTTAAAGGAGTTGGAGCAAACTATCTCGCACAGCATATCCGTATGATGCGCCGGGCTCTTTTTGAGCGGCTTGCTCTCATACAAACGCACCGGCGCGCCTCGCCGGGCGAGCTGATACGCCGCCTCACAGCCGGCGAGTCCTGCTCCTATGACATTTACATATCTTTTATCGTTCATACTAAATCAATGTTCTACAGCCGCAGCCGGGATCATTTCTTATATCCGCAGCCCTCGCGCTGACAGAATACTCCGCCCTTCTTGCCCTTGCGCTTGAATAGTATGTCTCCGCAGTTGGGGCAGCGCTGATCTACCGGCTCATACCAGGATACAAAGTCGCATCCCGGATAATTGGAACAGCCGTAGAACGCCTTGCCCTTCTTAGTGCGCTTGACGATGACGTCGCCGCCGCACTTGGGACACTTAACGCCGACTTCTTCAACATATTTCTTGATATTCTTACACTCGGGATAACCCGGGCAGGCGATGAACTTGCCGTAACGGCCGACCTTGACGACCATCCTGCGGCCGCACTTCTCACATATGATATCGGTCTCGTCCTCTTTGAGCTGGATCTTGACGCCCTGCATATCGGACTTAGCCTTTTTGAGAGTCTTTTCAAACTCACTGTAGAAGTCGGACAGCAGAGCTATCCACTCGGTGTTACCGCTCTCGACGGTATCGAGATCCTGCTCCATCTGAGCGGTGAACTTTACGTTGACTATCTTGGGGAAGCGCTCCTTCATCAGTCCGGAGAGAGCCTCTCCCAGCTCTGTGGGTACAAGAGTCTTGCCCTCGCGCTTGACATACTCGCGCGAAGTGATCGTCGAAATAGTGGCGGCATAGGTGGACGGACGGCCGATGCCGTACTCCTCCAGCGCCTTGATCAGTGAAGCCTCGGTATATCTTGAAGGCGGCTGAGTGAAGTGCTGGTTAGGTATGAGCTCCTTGAGCTTGCAGGGAGTTCCCTTCTCCAGCGAGAGGATCTGGTTATCCTTTTCGGCCGCGTCGTCGTGACCCTCTACATAAAGGGTTGTAAAGCCGTCGAACTCAACCTTATAACCGGCGGCCTTGAACACATAACCGTTGGCCTCGATATCCGCCTGAGTGGTCTTCTGGATACAATCGGCCATCTGAGATGCCATGAAGCGCTCCCATATCAGCTTATACAGCTTATACTGATCGGATGTCAGGCTGCCCTTGACCTGCATGGGAGTGATGGACGGAGTAGAGGGTCTGATGGCCTCGTGACCGTCCTGAGCTCCTGCACGGGATTTGAAGAATCTCGGCTTGGTCGGCAGGTAGTTGTCGCCGTAAGTAGAGCGGATATATGTCTGAGCGTCGCGCACGGCGTCGTTGGATATACGCAGTGAGTCGGTACGCATATAGGTGATCAGACCGATAGCGCCGATACCCTCAACATCCACACCTTCGTACAGCTCCTGAGCAACCTTCATGGTACGTCGGGACTGGAAGTTGAGCTTACGCGAAGCCTCCTGCTGCAGAGTCGATGTGATGAAGGGCGGCGCAGGGGATTTCTTTCTGGTGCCGTTCTTGACCTTGGTGATCATATACTCGGCGCCCTCGAGATCGGCGAGGATCTTATCCGCCTGATCCTTGTTCTCTACCTTGATCTTGCCGGATGCGTTGCCGTAGAGTGAAGCTGAGAACGCCTTTCGAATTCCCTTGGGGATGAACTTTGCATCCAGAGACCAGTATTCTTCGGGCTTGAATGCACGTATCTCCTGCTCGCGGTCAACGATGATGCGCACAGCTACCGACTGCACTCTGCCGGCGGACAGTCCGCGGTGGATCTTCTGCGATACGAACGGGCTGAGCTTATATCCCACAAGACGGTCGAGGATACGGCGAGCCTGCTGAGCGTTGACCAGGTTGATGTTGATAGCTCTGGGAGCTGCCATCCCGTTGTTGATTCCGGTCTTGGTGATCTCAGTGAACTCCACGCGGTCGATCTCGTCGAGACCCAGTCCGAGAATATATGCCAGATGCCATGATATAGCCTCGCCCTCGCGGTCAGGGTCCGTCGCGAGATAGATATGATCGCTCTTCTTAGCCTTGGTCAACAGCTCGTCGACGAGCTTCTCCTTGCCTTTGATAATCTCATATTTAGGCTCAAAGTTATTATTGACGTCAACGCTCAGGCGCGCCGAGGGCAGATCCCTGACATGGCCCATAGAGGCTATGACGTCATAACCCTCTCCGAGATACTTTTTGATAGTTTTAGCCTTTGCAGGCGACTCCACTATTACGAGATTAGACATGAAAATTGTCCTCCAGATTTATAATAATTGATACATCCTGCCTTTTTCAGCCTTTATAAGGTCCTCAAGCTCCAGCTCGGTGATCGCCTGCAGCACTATACTGACAGGCAATCCGCAGGAGGATGCGATAGTATCGATATGTATAGGATCCGCGCCGATCGCGCGATAGACCTTATCCGCCTCGGGCGACAGGTCTATGTTCGTGCGGTGCCGGGGGATCTCGTCGATGATATCGTCAGGATCAGCAGCGACTCTGAATGACGGATAATAGTTGATAACATCGGTATAGTCTGTCACAGGTACTGCTCCGTCTTTGATAAGAGCGTTGGTGCCCTGTGAGTATGGCGAGGTGATATTGCCCATAACGGCAAAGACGTCTCTGCCCTGTTCGGCGGCCAGACGCGCTGTGATGAGCGAGCCGCTCTTGACCCCGGCCTCTACCACGACTACACCTCGGCTCAACCCGGATATAATGCGATTGCGTTCCGGGAATGTGTACTTTCCGGGCGGATATCCCGGCGGATACTCAGAGATCACCGCGCCTGTGCGCGATATCTCCTGCCTGAGGCTGAGCTGACCGGTAAGATACGGAAAGTCGATGCCGCAGCCCAGCACACATACGGTGATACCGCCGGCTTCGAGCGCGCCGGTATGCGACAGGCTGTCTATACCCACGGCTCCTCCGCTGACTATGATCACACCCAGCTTAGCTAATGAGGCGGATATGATATGCGAAGTCTTCTTGCCGTACGCGGTAGCGTTGCGCGTGCCGACCATGGCTATAGAAAGATTGTTGACGAAGTCGGGTATACGGCCCTTGACATACAGCACCGCAGGCGGATCCGCGATCTCCATAAGCATCCCGGGATAATTTGGGTCGTCATATGTGATCACCGTGATACCCAACCTGTTGCAGCTCGATATGACCTCGAGAGCGTCAGAGAGCTTGGTAGAAGCCAAAGCGGATATATCCTTATTGTTCAGGACGCCGGATAACCTCCACTCAGCTTCACCGCCGTTATAAAATTCTTCTATAGAATTATAAAGCGAATGTATCGCCTTAGGCTTTGGGCCGGAAAAGCCCAGAGCCAGAGTGAGCCAAATATAGTATTTAGCAGAATTGGTCATTTTATCATTTCCCAGATCAATATCGCGGCGGCAGCCGAAACGTTCAGGGATTCGGCAGACCCCTTCATGGGTATGAACAGCTTATTTGTACAGGCGGCGACGGTATCGGAGCTCAGTCCGTTGCCCTCGTTGCCGAGCACACAAAGCGAAAGTCCGGAAAAATCACATTCTCCCACAGTGAGCGAATCCCTGTCCAGAACAGCGGCGTAGGATACGCCGTATCTGTTGAATTCGGATACGAACTCACTCATACTGTCACAGATCATGACAGGCTCACGGAACACCGCTCCCATGGAGCCGCGGATGACCTTAGGCGAATACATATCACAGCAGTCGTGGCTGAGAACAACGGCGTCTATGCCCAGAGCTTCCGCCGAACGAAGGATGGTGCCGAGGTTCGTCGGATCCTGGACAGATTCAAGAGCCAATATTTTTCCATTCTTTTTCATTGTATCAAAGTCGAGTGTTTTGTCAAGTCTTTTTACTACAAATAGCACTCCCTGTGGTGTTTTAGTGTCCGAAAGAGCACAAAATATGCTATCCCGGACAGCAAAACACTCCTTGCAGCCCTCGCTGAGCCTGCCGGCCTCTTCGGCGCTGCCGGACAGAAAGCTCTCGCTGAACAGAGCCGTCACTATCTGCGCCGAGCTCCTCTGAGCGTCAGCGCACAGGCGTGTGCCCTCGGCGACGAACAGCCCCTCTTCCCTGCGGAAGGACGAGGATATCATCAGCTTCTTGATATACTTTATACGTTTATTATCCTTAGATATGATCAGTTCCATAATTCAACCTTTTTTACAGATATAAAAAGCGTTTGGGGGTTAACCCAAACGCAGTTATAGCTTATTTAACCTGCTCTACCAGAGCTGTGAAAGCAGCCGGATCGGTGATAGCGATCTCGGACAGGACCTTACGGTTGAGAGTGATCCCGGCCTTCTTGAGACCGTTCATGAAGGTAGAGTAGTTTGTGCCGTTAGCCTTGCAAGCAGCGGAGATACGGGTGATCCACAGTCTGCGGAAATCTCTCTTCTTCTGCTTGCGGCCGATATATGCATAGTTGCCGGACTTCATTACGGCCTGCTTGGCCATCTTGAAGTGCTTTGACTTAGCACCATAGTAGCCCTTAGCGAGCTTTAATACTTTCTTTCTTCTCTTGCGAGTCATCATCGCGCCTTTTATACGTGCCATTTATATTACCTCCGAAATTTAGATAAGTTCACTATTATTTGTAAGGAATGAGTCTCTTGATCTGAGCTACGTTAGTCTTGTCGGCAACAGTAGTCTGTCTGAGTCCTCTCTTACGCTTGGTGGTCTTCTTGTTAAGGATATGGCTCTTATAAGCGTGAGCGCGGATAACCTTACCGTTCTTAGTGAGTTTGAAGCGCTTTTTAGCACCGCTGTGTGTTTTGATCTTAGGCATATTAAAATCCTCCTTTAATTACTCTGTTATCACTTGTTGGGCTTAGGTGCGAGGAACATCAGCATCTGGCGGCCCTCGAGCTTAGCCGGGCGCTCAATATTCGCTACCTCTGCACATGCATCTGCAAACCTCTTCATAGTATCATAGCCATACTCAGAGTGACCCATCTCGCGTCCTCTGAAGCGGATCGATACCTTGACCTTATCACCGTGAGCAAAGAACTTGAGTGCGTTCTTGAGCTTGGTGTTGAAATCATGGGTGTCGATATTCAGGCTGAGCTTGATCTCCTTGACCTCTACGGTATGCTGGTTCTTTCTGGCTTCTTTCTCACGCTTAGCCTGCTCAAAGCGATACTTCCCGTAGTCCATGATCTTGCACACGGGGGGAGTCGCCTGGGGAGCGATCTTGACAAGGTCGAGTTCCCTCTCGTCCGCGATACGCTGAGCGTCCGCGGCGGACATGATACCCAGCTGGGTTCCGTCAGAGCCGATAACTCGCAGCTCTTTATCACGGATATCCTCGTTGATCTGAAGTTCCTGTTTGCTGATAAGTAAGCACCTCCAAAGATTGTTAACCAAGAAATCGCGCTTTACGCGTATTTCGCATAGCCATTGCTCGTTGCCGCTCAGCGGCAAACTGAGCAGGCATATAAATCTTTTTTGCTTTACGGAAACGATCAGTTTCCAGTAAAACAAAAAGCGGACAGAAGGCTCCGTCCGCATACAATACTAAACAATGTCATCATAGATGACCCAAGTATTGACCCGTACAGACGATACCCTACAGGTGAAAGCCGATCTGCTTTACTTTGTTGTCCTGTACATTATAATATCTTTTATATTACTTGTCAAGAATTATTTTAACAAAAAAATGTATTATTATATTAGATATTCGCCGACAGGCGCAATCCAACTCTCCGGGAGAACGATGTGAAACCTATTTTGACACAACAGGATTATAATGAATATATATATACAAATGAGCTAAAGCGTACAGTGAACGGTCTGGGCGGTCTTTTACTGGTTTTCTTCGGACTGCAGATGGCGATCGTGTACGGGCTGGTATATTTTGTACAGTCGCTGCAGGTCGCGTCCAACAGCGATATCATATCAAACATAGAGTCGCTGCTCAACGGAGTGGTATCGGCTACGGTATTCTTCCTGGCCGGATGGATCTACTGTATCATGACCCGGCGCAGCATAGCGCGTCTCTTCCCCTTTGAACGTGCAGGCGTCAAATATATCATTATACTGTCGATCATCGGGCTGGCCGTTACGCTGATGAGCAACCTTGTGGTAGACGCTCTATCCAACGTGTTCGGACTGTTCGGTATCGAGAACCGCGGCATAGATATGGCTGAGGACGGCTCTCTGCCGTCGATACTTCTGTATTATCTTACGGTAGCTGTGCTGCCGGCTTTTGCCGAAGAATTCGCCTTCAGAGGCGTCGTCATGGGCACGCTCAGGAAGTATTCCGACTCTCTCGCCCTGCTGGTGTCCTCCGCGGCGTTCGCGCTCATGCACGGCAACTTTGTTCAGATACCGTTCACTTTCTGCTGCGGACTGGTGTTCGGATACCTTGTGATAAAGACAAATTCTCTGCTGCCTGCGATCATAGTCCACTTCCTCAACAATGCTCTGTCGGTGACAGCTGACCTGCTGACAACATATGAAATAGTCCCGGACTACATCGTATACGCCGGCTACGGAGTCATATTCGCGATATGCGGCGTTCTGGCGCTGATATTCTTCAAAAAGCTGTCGCAAACTGATCCCGATCTTTTCCGCTTGAGAGAAAAGGATACAACTATACCGTTCAGAGATAAGGTAAAAGCCGCGGCTTCTTCTCCCACCATGATAGCCTTCGCTGTTCTGATGATCCTGTACGCAATATACGTATTGATAATGCCGTATATAAATGTCTGATATGTACAGAGAAGAATTCATGAGGGCGGCTATAGAGCTTGCCCAACAGGCGGCGGATGACGGCGAGGTACCGGTGGGAGCGGTGGTCGTCAGAAAAGATGAGATAGTCGGCGAGGGCCGCAATCGGCGAGAATCGGGCAAAAACGCTCTGTATCACGCCGAGATAGAAGCGATCGACAACGCCTGCAAGCGGCTGGGCGGATGGAGGCTGTGGGAATGTGAGCTTTACGTCACGCTGGAGCCCTGCCCCATGTGCGCCGGAGCGATAGTCAATGCGCGTATACCTCAGGTGTATTTCGGCGCGTATGACGTAAAGAACGGCTGCTGCGGCTCGGTCGCGAACGTTCTGGAACTGCCCAACGGCTATCATCCGTCATATCAGGGCGGTATACTCGAAGAAGAATGCTCGGATATGCTGAGCAACTTCTTCAAAAGACTCCGCGAATAAAGCAAAACAACGCAACAAAAGGCGCCCTCGAGGCGCCTTTCTTAATATGATCATTCATCTATCATCTATCATCCATCATCAATCATCTATCATCACTTTCTCCGTCTGCTGAGCTGCGAGCATGACGCTGACTTTAGCAGTTGCGAATGATAATCCGCCCTGCAGATAAACAGCGTACGGCTCGCGCAGAGGGCCATCCGCAGACATCTCGATGGATGATCCCAGTGTGAACGCGCCTGCCGCCATGATAACGTCACTGTCATAGCCCGGCATGGGCGACGGAACGGGACTGGCGAAGCTGTCTATCGGAGAGCCTGCCTGTATGCCGCGGCAGAAAGCGCACATCTTCTCGGGTGATCCTAGGGTTATCACATCGATGATATCGCCGCGCCTGATATTGTACTTAGGCTCCACATCATAGCCGAGTATCTCGAACAGCGCTGAGGCAAATACAGCCGTCTTTAGTGCTTCGGCAGTCACAGACGGCGCATGGAATGCGCCCATATACATCTCGCGCAGTATGCCGAGCGTACAGCCCAGCTCTCTGCCGGTGCCGGGTGAGCTAAGCCTGTATGAACAGAGTTCGATCAGATCGGCGCGTCCGGCGATATATCCGCCGGTAGGAGCGATGCCTCCGCCGGCGTTCTTTATCATCGAACCGGCCATGATGTCCACACCGGCGTTGATGGGTGATTCATACTCGGTGAACTCGCCGTAGCAGTTATCCAGCATGATGATGCTGTCGGGCGAAGCGGCCCTCACAGCGTCGCATATCGCCTTGATCTCACTATAGCGCAGCGACGGGCGGCCGGAATAGCCCTTGGAACGCTGGATATAGATCATCTTAGGCTTCTTCACGGAGGCGACATTCTTAATTCCGTCTATATCCACGGTGCCGTCAGCCTTAAGCGCGACCTCGCTGTATTTTACACCGAAATCCTGCAGAGAACCGCTGCATTCGCTTATGCCGATCACCGGCTGGATGGTATCATAAGGAGTACCGGTCACGCAGATCATCTCGTCGCCGGGGCGAAGCATGCCGAACAAAGCGACGGTCAGTGTATGGGTGCCGCTCATGAAGTTATGGCGTGCCAGAGCGTCCTCGGCGTCAAACACATATGCGTATATCTTATCCAGCGTATCTCTGCCCCTGTCGTCAAAGCCGTAGCCGGTCGAGCCTGAAAACATACTAGCGCTCACACCGTACTTTTGAAACGCTTTGAGCATCTTCTGCTGATTATACTCCTTGACGCTTTCTATCAGAGCGAACTGCTCCCTACAAAGATCCAGAGCGCGATCAGCCGCGGACTGTATCTTGCTGTCAAATTCATATATAGGATTCATACCGAAATAATCTCCTTAAATCCGGCCGCGATAGTAAAGCCGGAGTTGATATAGAATCTTGTGTTTGATTCAGACGCACTGAAAACAAATACCCTCCTGCCCTTTTGTCTTAGCCGAGTAGCGATAGTGCGCACAAGCTCGCGCGAGTATCCGCGTCGGCGGTATTCGGGCCTTGTAGCGACTGCACCGAGTATAGCCGCGCGATCGGTCTCTGACACTGTCATAACGCCCGAAGCGGCCATGTCATCGCACTTTACAGCGGCTAAAGACAGCTTGTCTAAGCCACTCCTGTGAGCGAAATCGGACAGGAACATCAGGTACGGCGGCACGATGAAAATATCGTTCGCACAGCTCTCTATCAGCTCGTAATATGCCTTTGCGTCGGGTTCGTATATTTCTAATCCGGAAATATAATCATCACCAACATACTCCATGACATCACCTGAGATCACTCGCGCCTGATCGTCTAAATGTATGTCGAATCCGCTGTCGAACATCACGCTCCCGACGCCCTGAAAACGCAGAAAAGCGCCGATCTCTTCGATATCGGAGCCCTCTGTCAGCCACAGGCTGAACTTATCCTCATAGCGCGACACAGCCGCGGTAACCGCGCCGTCTGTATCCTGTATCCAGAAGCCGACGAAGTCATATCCGTCGCCGTAGCTCTCGCTCAGCGATAATACGCGTGTAAAGAACGGATCGTCAGACTGTATTTCATGCAGCGCAGACGGGTCGGCAGCTCTGATCACAGCGCGTTCACCAGAGCCTTGAAGTGCTTGCCTCTGGCGTCAAAATCCTTATACAGATCGAAGCTCGCCGAAGCGGGAGACATCGATACTATGTCTCCGGGTTCAGCCGCTTTTCGCGCCTCGATGACAGCCTCGTCCATATTCGCTACGCGGATGATCTCGGGACAGCCCGGCGCATAGTCGGCGGATCCCTTGATCGCGTTCTCTATCTTATCGGCTGTAGCTCCCATAAGGATAGCAGTCTTTACCTTTTTGCATATCACATCGCCCAGCTCGGAATAGTCGAGGTGCTTGTCATAGCCGCCGGCTATCAGTATGATCTTAAAGTCATACAGCGAGAGTGTGCCGCTGGCGGTACGCGTAGGACTGGAAGCGATGGAATCGTTATAATACTTCACGCCGTCGAGCTCGCGCACGAACTCAGCGCGATGCTCCACGCCGCCGAACTCACGCGCGACCTTGCGGATATTCTCGACATCCACTACTCCCCACACTGCGCATATAGCTGTCATATAGTTCTCTACATTATGCATTCCGGGGATGAGAATTTCATGGATATCCAGCACCTGAACATGATGTTCGCCATCCGTATATACTATGGTATCTCCGTCAAGATACGCGCCCTTGCTCACCGTGCAGCGGCGAGAGAAATATACCACATCGCCCTTGCATTCAGGAGCGAACGAGGATGTTATCTCGTTATCGAGATTAAGTACGGATTTGTCGTTATAATTCTGATATAGAATTATATTCCTCTTGGCGTCGATATATTCCTGCATATCCTTATGGATATCCAGATGGTTGGGCTGCAGGTTGGTAACGACAGCCACATTGGGACTCTGCTGCATCGAAATGAGCTGGAAAGAGCTCAACTCCACTACAGCGATATCGTCGGCGGAAATGCTCTCGATCTCAGGCAGCAGAGGCTTACCGATATTGCCGCCGATATGCACGTTATAGCCTTGTTCCGAGAGCATCTTGGATATGATGGTAGTAGTAGTGGTCTTGCCGTCAGAGCCTGTCACAGCGAATATCCTGCACGGGCAGATTTCGAAGAATATCTCCATCTCCGAGGTGATAATCACGCCCTTAGCGCGCAGAGCGTTCAGCTCATCGCACCAAAACGGCATACCCGGAGTACGCAGAGCGATATCTACATCAATATCATCCAGATACCTCTCGCCCAGCGACAGTGAGGCTCCGTCAGCGACAGCCTTGTCGGCGAGCTCGCCGAGAGCTGACGCGTCACGCTTATCGTACGCTGTGACGATCGCGCCGTACTTTGTAAACAGCGATATGAGCGGCATATGACTGCGTCCCATACCTATGAGAGCTATCCTCTTGCCGCGTATAGAATCGAAGAAATCACTGATAGTTTGTTTCATGTCATCCTCCAAAAGCCTATAATAAGTCAGTATACCATTATTATACAACTTTTCGGGATAATATCAATACCCTATTCTTCAGCCATGCTGACAGTAATACGCGGCAGCACGTCCGACAACACCAGCACCTTGTGTATCATGAACAGGAAGATGAAGTAGAACAGTATCCAGATATTCATCGCGACTATCGAGAAGTATATCGCCGACAATATGATCATAGGGTTCACCTTGACCGAGTCCGATACGATCCTAGGCTCGATAATCTGCCGCAGTATCACGGTGATCAGGAAGAAGATCAGCAGGGTTATCGCCGCAGGATAATTCCCTTGAAGAAAAAAACTGACCGCAAAAGGTATATAAACAGTACCCGGTCCCAACACCGGAAGGATATCTGCGATAGCTGTGACAAATGCGAACGGCAGAGGATAAGGCACTCCGGTCAGATAGAATATGAACACCGCTTCGACAAAGGTTATCAGATACAGTATAAGGTATGAGCGAATGAACCTGCGCGCCAGCCGATACCCCGTGCTGATGACCCGTGCGGTCTTTTCACGCCGCTTATCCCCTGCTTTGCTGATCACAAAAGCCTTTATCTCGCCGAAATGATGCAAAAAGAACACTGTCATGGCAAAGCTCACGATAACGAAGGTTATCATCAACGGTATGGTTCGGAACACAGCAGACGCTACCCCAGACATGATCGAAAAAATGCTGCCGGACATCAGCGCGTCGCGCAAGCCGCTCATCACCCCGGCTGATGAAATATACTTCTCTATCAGATAGCCGTAGCTGCGATACAGGCTGACTGCCTGTACTCCGATGAGATACAGCAAAAAGCCTATTACAGCGAACACCGCACCGAATATCAAAAAGGTCAGCACAGTAGCAGCAAAGGCGGATTCAAAGCGGAATTTCCGCCTCAGGTGCTCATACAAAGGCTTCATTACGACTGCTATGATAAAGGATATCAGGAACGGTATGACATACAGCATGACCTGCTGCAGTATCAAAAATATCAATGTATATATTACCAAGAATATCAGCAGCGGCTTATGCCTCAACACACGCTCCCTCATCACAGCTACACCTCGGATACTTGATCGTATAATAAAAGTATTGTACCTTCGGCTCGGGATATACCTTGCGTTACAAAAGATATATTATTACCATAGCAAGAAAATACAGAAACGCTGTTTTATAAAAAGATAGAAGCCCATGGGAATATTCCCGTGGGCTTTGTAATCATAATCCGGAGTATTATGTTTTTGTGGTATTATGACAGTTTTACAGGTTCAGCGACAGCGGCCGCCTCTCTTACCACAGGCAGATAGAATAATCTGTACGCTTCTTCGGTCGGATGAACCGTGTCTCCGCTGGGATGCACCTCAAAATTGTGATACGTATATATCTTTGACAGTTCTATGTCTTTCGTGTTCAAGGTGTACCTGCAATCAGCGACCACTACACCATACTTATCACATACAGCCTTTATCCTCTCAGCATATTCTTCAAATGTTATACCTAAATCGTTCTTTATGCTGTAGCGTCCCCACGGATCGTGAGGCAGCACAAACAGTACTTTTGAATCAGGACTGTTCTTGCCGATATGCGTGATAGCTGTCTCGAGCGCGCCGCATACCGTATTGATATCAAAATCAGTCGTACCTGCCGGAGTCACATCGCCCAGAGGACAATTATAGTAATAATCGTTGAAACCGCCCTCCAGCATGATATAAGTATAGCTGCTGTTTGGCTTTATCCTGCGTATAACGTTCTCGGCAATATGTCCAGCGTTGATAGCAGAACCCATCCCTGCGCCGTTCCTTGTATCGCGATAGATCTCCAGCTTGTTTTCTTCAGCATACAGCTCCGCGTATGAATAAAGCATCGAACCCATACCGTTTGCTATCGAATCACCAAAAGAATATAGCGTGCCGTTCGGTTCGTTGTCGAAGTAATACTGTTTTTGATAATCGCTGATATATTTTACACCGTTGACTTTCATTACAGCTCTGACACCTAAGTATATCTCGGGGGTATCTTCTTGAGTAAAAGCAAAGGTAGTTGAAATCGTAGTCCCTTTTCTTACCCAGTTCTCACCCGGTACCTGTGAATATATGATATATTCTGTCGCGCCTTTTGGGGCATCCCAAGACAGAGTGTAAGTATCGTTATCTTTTTTGATCGTATACTTAGGAATAGAAGGATGAGTGTATTCGGATATTGTAGCTACATCTCTGCTGAGCACCATCTTACCGTTGATATGCTTGTACGGCTTTATCAAAAAAGTATAATATGTACCGCCTTCAAGATATTTCTTGATAAAATAGTTTTTTGTCGTATCGCCGTATTCTACCCAACCGTCACCGCAATCATAGTATATATAATAACCTTCTGCTCCGATAGATGGTGACCATCTGAGATTGACTCGTTCTGCTGATGTCGTGATCTTTAGATTTTTCAGAGCAGGAGACATAGTTTCAGTTGAAACAATAGGAAATGTTGGACTCAGATACTCTTTTTTATCAACAGTGTTAAAAGCTCTGACAGCAAATCTATATTTAGTATTCGGCGTAAGACCATTTACGAGGAATGCACCGTTGTACACACCTTTACCTATACGTTTAAAACTGTTGGTACCTGCTGTATTTTGATATACTACATATCCTTGCGCATTAGGATCTGTCGCCCACGTCAACTGTATAGTCTCAGCTCCGATGCTTTTTACACTAAAACCACTGACCGGTTTAGGTATATTGACTACTTTGTTATTTGTCTTGGCGAAATCACTGCTAAGGACCCTGGATTTATTTATTATCTTATATGGTCTTATACCAAAAGAGTAGCTGTCAGCCGCTATAATAAGCTCTTTTGAAAATGATGTTTTTGTTGTATTACCCAGTGTTATCCATCCTGCACCGTAGTTGAAGTAGACATAATATCCGGCAGCGCCTTTTGACGCTTTCCAATTCACATCGGCAGTATAATCTATCACGCTCGCTTCTAGTTCTGTGACCTTTGGCGACATAGTTTCAACAGTGATAACAGGACATGTCGGGCTCAACACTTCTTTCGCCTTAACGGTCTTATAAGCCCTTACAGCGAATTTATATTTAGTATTCGGCGTAAGACCTTTTACGAGGAATGTACCTTTGTACACCCCTTTACCTATACGTTTAAAGCTGTTGGTACCATTCTTATTCTGGTAAACTATATAACCTTCAGCGCCGTTTTGAGCAGTCCAAGAAAGCCGCACCGCATTCGAACTTACGGCATTATAATGAAAGCCGCTGACACCGGAAGGTGCTGCAGCTGCATCCGCACCTGTACAAGTCAAACAAATCATAACCACTAGCAAAAAAATAACGCTAATGCATATATGAAATATTTTTATATAAAGTTTATTCTTCCCTTTTATACTCACACATATCCTCCGGGTCAAAAATAACGATTATATAACTCAGAACAAGCATGAATGCTTATATTAAATCATGGATTCGTCAACCGCTTTATCGTAGCATATTTATCGACCATTTGCAACAATTTTCTAATACAACTAATCAAAAAAGTAAAATAAAAACCCGAACGGTAGAACCTTGCGATTCTACCGTCCGGATAAAAACAGAAACCAAAATGCTTGGAAAACTCTTAAATTGTTACTGAGGAGCTCTGCCGAGGAGGAAGTCCACGGATACCTCAAGGATGTCGGCCAGCGCTACCAGCTCGACGTCGGTCACGAAACGGATCTGACCCTCCAGCTTAGAAAGTCCCGACGCGTTCATATCAACGCCGTTGACCTGCAGCTGTGCGAGCAGCTCCTTCTGCTTCATGCCTTTCTTCTTGCGTGCGGCCTCTACGCGAGCGCCTACGAGATTACGATCTCCTAATTCTTGCTTACGAAGTCTCATTATGTTCTCCCCAAATCTATCGTTAATATACAGTAGATTTTTCTTTTAGATAATTCCCAAATGTAATTCTTTATTCTCATAAAGCTGATGTAACTGTATTATAATACGTTAATCGAAAAAAAACAAGACCTTTTTGTAAGAAAATTTAAAATTTTGAAACATTTTTACCGATTTCGTTACAATTCTTTAATTTTTGTACAGAAAAATAGTTGTGATTTTGTAAACAATTTCGGCGCTCTTGTTGTTGACAGAAAGCAACCCACAATATATAGCGTTTGCATGTTTTTCCAAAAGTTACAAGCTTAGGCGATGTATCTACTAATTTGCTATGCAAATCTCGGATTATAATTCTGATATAGAAAAAAACAGCTTCCGTAAAGGAAGCTGTTGAGTAAATCTGTAAGCCGGGTTCTGTATTAGACAGTCATCTATCTTGGCCGTGCGTTGCCGCAGCGGCTCGATGCCACCTCCACGGGACAGCCGAGCAAGCTATGAGTCCCTCCACGGTGTTGCTTCGGATAGGGTTTACACAACGATGAGGTCTCCCTCATCTTGGTGAGCTCTTACCTCGCCTTTCCACCCTTACGCCCGTAAATACGGTCGCGGTTATTTTCTGTTGCACTTTCCCTAGGGTCGCCCCCGGCGGCCGTTAGCCGTTATCCTCGCTCTGTGAAGCCCGGACTTTCCTCGGACAGAGCCTTTCGGCTGCTGACCGCGACTGTCTGGTTTACTCACATACTATTATATATATATGAGAGGATTTGTCAAATATCCGCGGCCATCATACGCGCGCTGTCCAACAGCTGTTCTTTGTTGTTGGCTGTCTCGCCGCTGATGATCTGTTCGAGCAGGGTGTTGAGTATATCTCCGATGCGCTTGCCCGAAGTCACACCGATATGCAGCAGATCCGAGCCGTTGATCTCCATCATCGAGAGCTTATAACACTCGCCGCTGCTGAGTATTCGCTCGGTCTCGGTGACGCTCTGTTCCAGAGCCGCTAGCTTTTCTTCACGCATATACATCGACTGCGCCGCTATATCGGCGCGCTGTACAGCGAAAAGCTTACGCATAGTATACGGACCAAGCTGGTTGAGATATCGCTTTAGCTCAGCTGTATCTGGCTTAAAACGCACATCGTGATAGCGGATGAGGGTACACACCTCGTCTATGAACGCTCGCGGCATACACAGGCGGCGGAGTATCTCCTCGGTCATGGCGGCTCCGAGCACAGGATGATTCTTATAATGATACTGACCCATTCGATCCTCGGTGCGCGACATAGGCTTGCCGATATCATGGAATAGCATGACCGTACGCAGCAGCGGGTCGGGCTCTATGTTCTTTACCGAAGCGACGGTATGGTGATACACATCGCGGTTATGGTGCTTGGTGCGCTGATCAAAGTCAAAGGTCCCCTGCAGCTCAGGGATGAATACTGCAAAAACAGAGCGATACCGCCTTAGGATGAAGTCGACCTTTTCGCCGCACAGCAGCTTAAGAAGCTCATCCGCGATACGCTCTTTTGCGATCTCGGACAGGAGTTTGCGCCCCTTCAATATGGCCTCCGAGGTAGCCTGTTCTATTGTGAATCCCAGCGTAGACGCGAACCGCAGAGCGCGCAGGATACGCAGGGCGTCTTCAACAAAGCGCAGTGAAGGATTACCGACACAGCGGATAACGCCGTATTCCAGATCCCTTTGACCGTCATATAGATCCACCAGCCCGTCGGTCTCGTTATACGCCATCGCGTTGATAGTAAGATCGCGGCGAGAAAGATCCTCAGACAGAGAGGCCGAGAATGTCACGCCATCGGGATGTCGAGAATCGCTGTAGTCGCCGTCAAGACGGTATGTGGTTATCTCATACTGTTCACCGTCCAGAATGACTCCTACGGTACCGAACTGCTTACCGAAGTTGATAGTGCGGCAATCCGAAAAGACCGCCTCTACCTCATCGGGCAGCGCAGATGTGGTGAAATCCCAGTCGTTAGGCTCAGTTCCGCGCAGAGAATCGCGCACACAACCGCCAACAGCATAGCACTGGTATCCGCTCTGCTGCAGCCTGTTGATTATAAAACGCGCGTTATCCGGCAGCCTGATCATATTTCACCGCCCATAGTGTATTTTTATCTATTTTTATAGTATAACACCACTATTTAATGATTTCAACATTTTTTATAAAATTATCAAATAATTTTGTTGAAAGTATTTAAAAACTGTAATTACTGTTATTTTTTCTCTATTTTGTTATACATTCTCATGTTGGATCCCGATCATTTTGTCGATAATAAATTCGGAGCAAAAGCTCCGACGGCTGATCAGAGGAGGGATAAATTGAATAAGTTGAAAAAAATACTGGCTTCGGTGATAGCCGCTGCTCTGGTGGTTCCGGGTATTTCGGCTGCCGCCGAGCGTCACGACACCGTGATACTGGGCGGCACGCCTTTCGGCCTGACTATGTACACCAGCGGAGTGGTGGTCATAAATGTCGACGACAAAGATGACTCTCCCGCTCACGCGGCAGGTATCCAGAAAAACGATGTAATCACCAGAGCTAACGGAGAAGAGATCTCCACGAACGAACAATTGAAAGAAATAATCGCCGACTCAAAGGGAGAAGATATTGAATTATCCCTGACACGGGGTGAGAGCCCAATATCACTGACAATAACTCCCGAACAGACTGAGGACGGCGGCTACAGCGTAGGTATGTGGATACGCGATTCTACTGCAGGACTGGGCACTGTCACCTACTATGACGAGGGCGCCTACTGCTTCGGCGCGCTGGGACACGGCATCAATGACAAGGATACCGGCATACTGCTGCCGCTGAAGCGCGGAAAGGTGCTGCAGGCTACGATAACGTCGGTATCCAAAGCTCAACAGGGCGTACCCGGCGGTCTGAACGGATATATCACCGATGTGGAGATCGGAGAGATCACGCTGAACACCGGATTCGGTGTATTCGGACGCTATGACAGCGCTCCTGAAGGAAAACGCATAGAATGCGCCGACAGCAGCGAGGTGAGCATAGGCGACGCCTATATATACTGTACGCTGGACGATGGCGCTCCGCAGAGCTATGACGTAAGGATCGAACGGCTGAACGAGGATGACTCCAGCGGTCAGAATATGATCATACGCGTCACAGACAGCGAGCTGTTGGATAAGACCGGCGGCATCATACAGGGTATGAGCGGCAGCCCGATCATCCAGAACGGTAAGCTGGTAGGCGCTGTGACCCATGTATTCGTCAATTCTCCCGAGATGGGATACGGTATACTGATAGAGAATATGCGCGAGTGCTACAAGGAGTACGGCGGCCTGTAATCGGCTCAGATAAGCCGCTGAGCTGAGTTGTGTCATAATATGTCGAATGGTTCTTTGAAAAATTTTTATGTTTTCTATTGCCAACTTTACCAATTTATGGTAATATATGCTTACAAAATAAAACAGGAGATGTAAAAATGAATGAACGAATCAAACTGTTGATGACACAGGACCCTGCTGAAAATATAGTAGAAACCAAAAACACCTTTGAACAGCACGGTATAGCTGTATCCTTCTGCCCCAAGGACGGAGAGGATGTCATCTCGCGCATAGAAACAGAGACACCGGATGTAGTTGTCATGGATCTGTTCATGACGCGTATAGACAGCATAGGAGTCATGAGAGCTGTTCGCCGCTCAAAGCCTGAGAAGTTCCCTATGTTCGTGGTGTATTCCAGCTTTGACAGTCCTGTACTGGAGCGCGAGGTCATGAGCGCCGGCGCGACCTACTTTGTCTTAAAGCCCTTTAACCAGTCCGATCTGGCTGAGAGCATAAAGAGGCTGAGCAAGCGACAGAGGCTGAAAGTCAAGGGCGGCATCCGTCAAGTAGGCTTTGACGGATATAATATAGAGGTAAAGGTGACCGAGATCCTTCACCAGATAGGAGTGCCGGCACACATCAAGGGCTATCACTATCTGAGGGATTCTATCATCATGTCTATCGAAAAGCCCGAGATAATCAACGCTGTGACAAAGCAGCTGTATCCCTCTGTGGCTAAGAAATACGAAACTACCTCTTCACGAGTAGAGCGCGCCATTAGGCACGCGATCGAGGTCGCGTGGGATCGCGGCGACGTGGAGGTGCTCAACTCATACTTCGGATACACCATACAGGGCAGCCGCGGCAAGCCGACCAACAGCGAGTTCATCGCTATGATATCGGATAAGCTCAGGCTGCAGATGAAGAATGCGAGCTGAGCGCGAATAATCCAACACAAAACGAAGGAGCTGTCATATGGCGGCTCCTTTAGCTTTGCTTATGTGCATGATTGATGTTGACACAGGTGATCCGGGGATGGTATAATTATCATGATAATAGCAGGATAAATGCCTGCTGATGATACTATAAAGGTGGTGTCGTGATGGCTTTCGATACTTTTGACGAAGGGATCAGCCTGGGCGGTATGCGCTCAAAGACAGAGATACGCACACTGATATGCTATATGCTCAAGAGCGTCGGCGCTCCTATGAGCAAGGATATGATAGTCAACGCCCTGATGGAAAAGGGACTGGCTAACTACTTTGAGACCAGCTCTAGCTTCGATGATCTGGAGCGCAACGGCAATATCCGCAAGCTGGATGACGAAAGCACACTGTATGTCAACACCGATAACGGAAACATGATCGCCACTCAGCTGGAGGATACTCTCGCCCCCACCGTGAAGGAGCGCGCTACAGAATGCGCTTTGAGCCTGCTGAAAAAGCAGAGGGTCGAGAGCGAAAACAAGGTCACTATCGAAAAATGCGAGAACGGCTATACCGTGACCTGCGCTATTTCTGGCGGCGACATGGATCTGCTGAGGTTCTCGCTGTATGTACCTGAGATAAATCAGGCGAGGACTATACGCAAGAACTTCTATAAGAACCCCGATATGTTCTATTCGGTCATGATAGCTATGCTCACACGCAATAAGCGATCGGTCACCGAGATACTCGAAGAACTGGGATCGGTCATTTAATAGACTAAAATATCGTCAGCAGCACCATCAGCGCTGTACCGGGGATACCTCCGGCAGCCGATATGAACAGCGACAGTGCGGTGATGGGTACATATACGCCAGTAAGCCCTGACAACAGATCGACTATCGCCAGCGATAATATGCCGGCGAATATAGAGATAAAAGCCCTTTTGAAGGGCTTTTTCTTTTTAGCGGCATAATGGATAAACGAGAATACGAGGAATATCCCCAATGCACGGATGATGACTTCTATCATTTGAGCACTCCCATAAAACAAAAAGACTATCGGAACATCCGATAGTCCATTGTATGTCAGTGCTTAAAGAATTATTATTCTGCTGCTTCGGTAGCCTCTACGGTCTCGGATACGGAATCCGGAGTAGCGACATTATCTGTTCCTGAGCTCTTAGAAGCGAAGAACGCGATAACGTTGAGTGCAAGAACAACTACTACAAAACCGACAGCAAACCACTTGGTAGCGCGAGCGAGGAATGCGTCATAGGAACGAGCCTTATTCTTAGAGAAGAATGTGTCTGCACCGCCTGATACGACGCCGATGCCCTGCTGGTTACCTTCCTGCAGTATAATAACGATGATCATTACAATCGAAGCAAGGATCAGGAAAGCTCCTAATATATACTCAAAAACGGTCATAATATATCTTCCTTTCAATTACATCATCATAGGCAAAGATTATTGTATCATAGAATTCTACAGATTGCAAGCATTATTTTGCGATAACGCTCAAAAACTCCTTGCCGAGATTATAATTCTAAATCAGAATTATAATCTATCAGATTATAGAAAGCTGAGTAGCCTCGTCCTCCTGTGACGGCAGCGCGCCGACAGCAGGCAGGGTGCGTGTGCGATAGCGCGACGGCTTAGAGAAGCGTCCCTCTGTATACGGTTCTACCGACAGAACACGGTGTCCCTTCTTGAGCTTCATTACCGCTACGCCCTGGGTGTTCTTAGTGGTCTTGACGGCGATAGCTCCCGAATGGAGCAGCAGCATACGTCCTGCGGAAGAGGTAAGGATGAACTCGGCGTCAGATGCGCAATACGCTAAACCGGCAAGAGGAGATTTGTCAGAATAGGCGTTGATGAGCTTTTTGCGGTTGGTCTTGGTCTCATACGCTTTGAGGTCCACCTTGGCCACCTTGCCGTTCTCAAAAGCGAACAGCAGATATCCGCTGTAGTCCTTGGTGTTGAGCATGAACAACGCGCTCTCCCCTTCGTCCATGCTGAGCTTGGCAGGGATAAAATCACCGAACACGCTCGCCTTGGTATCGCCGAAATCGGATACCTTAGCCTTGTATACCTGACAGCGATCGGTAAAGAACAGCAGATCGGTGTTGTTGGTGGTCTCCACAACTGTGGTGACCTCATCGTCCTCTTTGAGCTTTTGCTCACTGCTCATGCGCAGCGACTGAGGAGTGATCTTCTTGAAGTATCCTTCCTTAGTGAAGAACAGATTGACGGGATAGTCGGGTATCTCTTCTTCTACGCTGATGTCGGACTCGATATCCGAGAGGTGCAGCAAAGGGCACTTGCGATCTCTGCCGTATTTTTCCGCAACCTCTTTCAGCTCGCGGACGATGATTGTCTTTACTCTAGCCTTAGAGTTGAGGATGCTCTGCAGATCCTCGATATCCTTGATGAGCTGTTCGATCTCGTCGGTGCGCTTGAGGATATACTCGCGGTTGAGGTGACGCAGCTTTATCTCAGCCACATACTCCGCCTGGATTCGGTCGATGCCGAAGCCGATCATCAGGTTGGGCACTACCTCTGCCTCTTCATCGGTCTCGCGGACGATCTTGATCGCCTTGTCGATATCCAGCAGGATGAGCTTCAGGCCTTCCAGCAGATGGAGCTTGTCCTTCTTCTTATTGAGGTCAAAGTATGTGCGGCGGCGGATACACTCTATGCGGAAGGCTATCCACTCGTTGAGCAGATCCTTAACGCCCAGTGTCATGGGAACTCCGCCTATCAGCACATTGAAGTTGCACGAGAAGCTGTCCTCAAGTGTGGTCAGCTTATAGAGCTTGAGCATCAGCTTATCGGGATCGGTGCCGCGCTTGAGGTCGATCGTGATCTTGAGTCCGTCGATACCGGTCTCATCACGGATATCGGATATCTCTTTCACCTTACCGGTCTTTACGAGATCGATGACCTTCTCGATGATCACCTCGGTGGTTGTGGTCGGAGGTATATTGGTGATATCTATGCAGTTCTCACTCTTATCATAATTGTATATAGCGCGAACACGTATGGAGCCGCGGCCGGTGTTGTACACCTCGCGGATGGCCTCTTCGTTATAGATGATCTGCGCTCCGCCGGAGAAATCGGGAGCCGGCAGAGTAGAGATGATATCATGGTCGTTATCGCGGATGAGCGAAGCTGTGGTCTCGCATATCTCTCGCAGGTTGAACGAACAGATGTTGGACGCCATGCCTACGGCTATACCGGTGTTGGCGTTGACCAGCACCGAGGGATAAGAAGCCGGCAGAAGGGTGGGTTCCTTCATCGTGTTGTCATAGTTATCAACGAAATCTACGGTATCCTTATCTATATCTTTGAACAGCTCGTTGCATATGGGATCGAGCTTAGCCTCTGTATATCTTGATGCAGCCCATGCCATATCGCGTGAATAGAACTTACCGAAGTTGCCCTTTGAGTCGATATACGGATGCAGCAGAGCCTCGTATCCGCGGCTCAGGCGCACCATAGTATCATAGATAGCGGCGTCGCCGTGGGGGTTGAGCTTCATCGTTGAGCCGACTATGTTAGCGGACTTTGTACGAGCTCCGGTGAGCAGACCCATCTTATACATAGTAAATAGGAGCTTGCGGTGAGAGGGCTTAAAGCCGTCTATCTCCGGGATAGCGCGCGACATGATAACGCTCATGGCGTAGGGCATGAAGTTCTCTTCTATCGTAGAAGCTATGCGCTGTTCTACTATATCGCCCGCGCCGGCTATCACTCCGTTGGATATCGGAGCGGATTTAGGTTGTTTTGTTTGTTTTTTCTTAGCCATATGAACTTCCTTGTATATACAAGCTATTGATTACGAAACATCCAGATTATCTGTGTAGTTGGGGCCGAACTCGACAATATAATCCTTACGGCCCTGCAGGTTATCTCCGAGCAGCGTATCGAAGATATACGCGGTGCGCTCTGCGTCGTCTGGCATGACTTTGATCAGCCTGCGTGTGTCGGGATTCATGGTGGTCAGGCTCATCATGTCAGGCTCGTTCTCGCCCAGACCTTTTGAACGCTGGATAGTGAACCTGCTGTTCCCTATCTCGGATATATACTTCTCTTTTTCTGCCTCGGTATATGCGAAATACACCTTGTCCTTCGTGGTGATCTCATATAGAGGCGACTCAGCAATAAATACCTTGCCCTCTTTGATAAGATCGGGTGTGAGGCGGTAAATCATAGTCAGCAGCATGGTGCGGATATGGAAGCCGTCAACATCGGCGTCGGTGCATATGATGACCTTGTTCCAGCGCAGGTTATCTATATTGAAGCTGTTGATATCCTTCTTTTTCGACTTCGCTCTGCCGGTATCCACCTGTACGCCGCAGCCGAGGATCTTGATAAGGTCGGTGATTATCTCGCTCTTGAATATGCGGTCATAATCTACCTTTAGGCAGTTGAGGATCTTGCCCCTGATGGGCATGACCGCCTGGAAGTCGGGGTTGCGCGCCTGAACGCAGGCGCCCTTAGCCGAATCGCCCTCCACAATGAAGAGCTCTCGCTCGTCGACGTTCTTGGAACGGCAGTCGGTGAACTTGGCAATCTTAGAGGTGATGTCGATATTAGCTGTGAGGTTCTTCTTGATCCTCACACGGGTCTTTTCGGCGTCCTCACGGGAGCGCTTGTTGATGAGGACCTGGTTGCCTATCTTCTCAGCTTCAAGAGGATTCTCGATGAAATACACCTCGAGCTGATGGCGCAAAAACTCCACCATAGCGTCCTGTATACCTTTATTGGTGATAGCCTTCTTGGTCTGATTCTCATATGATGTGACGGATGAGAACGAAGATATGACTATAACAAGGCAGTCGGCAATATCGTCGAACTTGATCTTGCTCTCGTTCTTATTATATTTGTTCTGCTGTTTTAAATAGTTGTCTATCTGATATACAAAAGCGTTGCGGACAGCCTTGTCGGGAGCGCCGCCGTGCTCAAGGAAAGATGAGTTGTGATAATACTCAGCCGCAGTGACCCTGTTGGAGAAGCCGACGGCTACGTTGA